>JACCDL011519083.1_pt1 | contig 49358 bp, 46 predicted proteins | sample 7441931 | NCBI WGS metagenome assembly JACCDL01 (sample SAMN15323437, study PRJNA562643) | freshwater metagenome | isolation source: river surface water | place: USA:Blue River Watershed | collected 2017-08-16
TGATTATTTGCACCCTAAGGGTTATTTGGCTTAGGAAAACCAATAAGAAATAAGAGGGTATTCAGTTGAAAATTAAAGATTAATGATTTCAACGTTATAAGTAGCAACGTGGATATCACGACTCCACAAAAAAAGCCTTGTATTTTTACAAGGCTTTTTTTAATTAAAGTAGATTACAATCCCAATTTACATTAGTATCGTACCACAATTGCCCTTGATCTACTTTTAGAGGACAATCAAAATTATTGGTATACAAAGCCCCTGTTCCTAATCCTTGAGGCATCAAATTGCGCTGTAAAAAAGTCCATTGCGCAATGGCATTTAAACCAATATTACTCTCTAAAGCCGAGGTAATCCACCAACCAATTTGATGTTTTTCGGCCAATGAAATCCACTCCTGAGTTCCTCGAAAACCACCTACAAAACTAGGCTTCAAAATAATGTATTGCGGCTTTATTTTTTGTAATAATGTTTCTTTATCTGATGCCGAAAACACACCTATTAGCTCTTCGTCCAAAGCAATGGGAAAAGGACTGGTTTTACACAGTTCTGACATCCTGTCAGTATTGTTTTTCGCAATAGGCTGCTCAATACTATGTAGCTTAAATTCAGATAATTGTATTAATTTATCTAAAGCGTTATTTTTATCAAAAGCCCCGTTAGCATCTACTCGGATTTCGACTTGTTCTGAACTGAAATTAGCTCGAATATACCGCAATAATTGCAGTTCTTTATTAAAATCAATAGCACCAATTTTCAATTTAACACATCGGAATCCAGTCGCTAGTTTTTCTTCAATTTGCTCTTTCATAAATGACTCCTCACCCATCCAGATCAATCCGTTAATTGGAATGGATTTTTGACCTTGAGTAAATTCCGAAGGAAAAAGTAAATAAGGCATTTCGCTTGCTAACGATTGGAATGCCATTTCTATACCAAATTGGATGGATGGAAATTCTAATAAAGCTTCCCAAAGCAGGTCTTTACCTAAATGAATATTAGCACAAGTCCATTCTAGTTTTTTTTCGTAATCGGGACGATCATCACAACTTAGGCCGCGAAGTATTCCGCACTCACCTATTCCTTTTTTACCGTTTTGTTCCAAGACAATAAACCAAGTTTCTTTATTCGTCATGATACCTCTAGAAGTTCCTGAAGGACGTTTGAAATGTAGTAGGTATTTGTGATAGGTTGCTTTCAAAGGAATTTATTCTAAAATTTTCAAAATAGCATTGAAGTCTTCATTTTGAATTCCTGCCTTTTGAAAAGCATCAAAATCCAATTTTGTTTTTTGTATCCAGCTCAAGCTATCCGTAACATTTTGATTAGAATAGGTTTTATGAATTGTTTTAGCCGATTTATAATTGCCGTTTAATAAATAAGCATGTGCTAAATTTAATTGAATCAACAACTCGGTTGCGTCTTGTTTTTCAGCTTCTTGCAAAATCTTAAGTGCTTTGCCGTATTGTTTGGTGATTAGATAGCAATAACCAAGCATGTTGTAATCCAAAGCACTACCTTTATTATTGTTGATAATAGTATTCATTTTAGCGATTGCAGCACCGTACCTGCCTTTTTTAGCTAACACTGAGGCTTGTGATCGTAAATCCGAATTGAATGCGCTAGAAGCACCAGATTCAGTAAAACAAAGTGCTCCAAAATCTTTAAAAGCCTTATTACGTTCTTCGATTAATAATTTTCGAAACTCTTTGAACGAATATTTTGCTTGAATTTTATCCGAAACACAAACGCAAAAATCATCTGAATTAGTAATTTTCTGAGCCAAACTAGATGTTTTACATTGGTCAATTATTGCTTTTCTATTTTCTTTAGTCCAACCTCGACTCAATTTATAATCTACCCAAGGCACTACTTCTAGTATAATTTTTTGGTTCAGAATCCAATTTTTACTTTCAAAACCAAACCACAATACATTGGAATTCCCACTCCATTTCAAACAATCGAATTTATCGGTAGACAATCGCTTAGCGTCTTTACTTATTGGCTCATCTTGAACGAAACAAGCTTCATCTGTTGCACCTGTGGTTAGATAATTTACAGCCGCCTCCGACTTGGTAAAAACAGCATATTTACATTTGTCGTCTCCTGATATTTTTGAAACCAAAAACAAAGCACCAGCCGAACCTTGACTAATTCCAGTTGGATCCGGAATCGCTTTTAAAACCGAAACCAAACTATTGGACATTTGCTGGTTTTTATCCAACAATGTAATACGATAAATCAACTCGGTGGTTCCCGTTGGTAAATCATCTATCTTAATTAAAATACGATCTCGTGCCGATACGACTACTTCTTTGGTAGTAGCACGTTCTTTATCCCAATACCCGTCTTTTTGAGCAAATAGCAAGGGTATTGAAATAAAAAAGAAAACGAGGGAACTAATTTTATTTAACATACTAGACATTCGTATAATTGAGATAGCGATACATAGTATTCGCTTATGAGTTGTTTACAATTAAATCGGAAAAGAAAAATATCATACACAACGCTAACAACACAGAAAGTGCAAAAGTACTCAATGCCACTTTTTTTAATTCAGGGTCTAATAACTTGCTATTATGATTTTTATAGACAGTTACTACATGTTTTACTAGAGGAAAATAAGCCAACACAAATAAGTACTGATCGAAGTTAAAATTACTTAAAACAGCAAATAATAACACCAATATCATGGCGCCTACAATCAGGAAGTAATGGTATTTTTTTGCGTTTTCAAGGCCCATTTTCACCACCAAAGTATTTTTACCTGATTTTTTATCGGAGGCTTCGTCGCGCATATTATTCAAATTCAGTACCGCTACACTCAAGAAACCAATAGCTATTGCCGGCAAAAATAAAATGGCATCCAATTGTTTGGAATACAAAAAATTAACTCCAAGCGTACTCACTAATCCAAAAAATACAAATACAAATACATCACCAAAACCTCGGTATCCATAAGCTGAATTACCCACTGTATAACGAATAGCAGATGCAATTGCGGCAATTCCTAAAATCAAATAAAACAAAGAGTAACCTAAGTTATGCGCTCCAAAAGCCAGATATATTAAATAAATTGCAGATAATAATGTCAGCACGGAAGTCAAAACAATAGCTCGTTTCATTGCCTTAGGCGTAATTACTCCGCTCTGAATAGTGCGCTTAGGACCTACTCTATCTTCGTTGTCTGTTCCTTTCATTCCATCGCCATAGTCATTGGCAAAATTGGACAGAATCTGCAATCCCAAAGTGGTAATAATTGCAAAAGCAAAAAGTTTCCAATTGAAAACTTCCGTTGGAGTAAGCACGTCATCTGTTGGGTTTGCCAAGGCATACATACTCCCCACTATAATTCCAGAAACCGATAAGGGCAAAGTTCTTAATCGAGCAGCTTCAATCCAATGTTTCATTTTTTGTATTTGTAAAGTTATGGTTTAAAAATGTAGAGTTCTACCTTTTATGGCAACCATTTTTTTTCGAAATTCGGTTTTCTTTTTTCCAAAAAGGCATTTCTACCCTCAGTCGCCTCGTCTGTCATATAGGCCAAACGAGTAGCTTCACCAGCAAAAACTTGTTGGCCAACCATACCATCATCGGTTAGATTCATAGCGAATTTCAGCATTTTGATAGACGTTGGCGATTTGGCTAAAATTTCTTGTGCCCATTCATAAGCAGTATCTTCTAACTCATCGTGAGGGATAACCGCATTCACCATTCCCATTTCATACGCTTCTTGAGCAGAATAATTTCTTCCCAAGAAAAAGATTTCACGGGCTTTTTTCTGCCCCACCATTTTGGCTAAATACGCCGAACCATAGCCTCCGTCAAAACTGGTTACATCGGCATCGGTTTGTTTAAAAACAGCATGTTCTTTACTCGCTAAAGTCAAATCGCAAACTACATGCAAACTATGACCACCACCCACAGCCCAACCTGGAACTACACAAATCACCGCTTTTGGCATAAAGCGAATCAATCGTTGCACATCAAGAATGTTCAATCTATGATAGCCATCTTCACCAACATATCCTTGGTGTCCACGTGCTTTTTGATCCCCTCCGCTGCAAAAAGACCATATTCCATCTTTAGACGAAGGGCCTTCCGCTGATAACAATACTACTCCAATTGAAGTGTCTTCTTGTGCATCGTGAAAAGCTTGTAATAATTCGGAAGTAGTTTTAGGACGAAACGCATTGCGCACATCTGGTCGATTAAAAGCAATTCGTGCTACTCCATTGCATTTTTTATAGGTAATATCTTCAAATTCTCGGACTGTTTGCCAATCTATCTTGCTCATAATTCTTTGATTTGAGTGTAAAAATAAGTCATTTTTTAGATTCTTTACAAAAAAAGGCAATTCAATAAAATGAATTGCCTTTTGATACTGATATAAGTGAATATTTACTCTTTAACCAAGTAAATTCCGTCGTCTTTTATTTCAATTAATTTTTCTCTATACAAAGCACCTATCGCTTTTTTAAAGATCTTTTTACTCATTTTTAAGACCGTTTTAATGTCTTCAGGATGTGAATTGTCATTCAAACGTAAAAACCCGCGATTTGCTCTTAATTCATCCAAAATTTTCTCAGCGTTCGGCTCAATACTTTGGTATCCTTGCACTTGTAGCGCTACATCTATTTTATTGTCAGGACGAATATTTTTAATAAAACCACGCATTCTGTCACCTGTTCGAATCGCGTCATCATAGACCTCATCTTTGTACAACAATCCTTTGTGTTGTTCATTGATAATGACATTGATTCCAATTTCGGTAATATGTGAAACTATTAAATCGACTTCTTCGCCTTTTTCAACTGTCAAATGATCGTTATTCAAAAACTGATTGGTTTTACTTGAAGCCACCAAACGGTTGGTTTTTTCGTCCATGTACAAATACACCAAATAACGCTTTCCTTTTTCCATTGGACGCGCTTGTTCTTTGAATGGAACCAAAATATCCTTTTCCATTCCCCAATCCATAAAAGCGCCAATTTGATTGATGTAATTCGCACGTAAAAGTGCAAATTCATTCAACAAAATATAAGGTGCTAAAGTTGTGGCTACTGGGCGTTCTTCGTGATCCAAATACACAAAAACAATTAACTCTTCGCCAATTTCAAATTCGTTGGGAACGTATTTATTAGGTAAGAGCACGTCGTGAATTCCTTCGGGATCTTTTTCGGGATTTCCCAAAAACAAACCCACTTTGGTATCCCGTAAAATCGTAAGTGTATTGTATTTTCCTATTGCTAACATTTCTTCAATTCTAAAGCGCAAAGGTACGAAGCCATTTTGAATATCCGAGCTATTCCTTAGAAACAAAAAAATGGGGATACTTTTTCTATATTTCTTTTCGTATACTCTTTATAAAAATAACTATTTTTGCGGTCTAATTTTTTAGCTATGCCAAATAGAAAATACAAAATTGCAGTCATTCAATTGAATCTGAATGATGTTGCCGAAAACAACTTAAAGAAATGTTTGAGTTGGGTTCGTGATGCAGCGAGTCAAGGTGCCGAAGTGATTTCGTTACCTGAATTGTACAGCAGTCATTATTTTTGTCAAAGTGAAGATGTAGATAATTTTGCTTTAGCAGAACCCTTGTACAGCACTTCTTTTATTGCTTTTAGTGCATTAGCCAAAGAATTAGGTGTGGTAATTATTGTGCCTTTCTTCGAAAAAAGAATGGCTGGAATTTACCACAATAGCGCTTATATTATTGACACTGATGGATCTGAAGCGGGTTTATACCGAAAAATGCACATTCCAGACGACCCTCATTTCTACGAAAAATTCTATTTCACTCCAGGTGATCTAGGTTTCAAAGCATTTCCTACTAACAAAGGTAAAATTGGCACCCTAATTTGTTGGGACCAATGGTATCCAGAAGGAGCGCGTTTAACCGCTTTACAAGGTGCCGAAGTATTATTTTACCCCACTGCAATTGGATGGCATCCTTTAGAAAAAGAAGAATACGGAGTCAATCAACACGGGGCTTGGATGAATGTGATGAAAGGTCACGCAGTCGCTAATAGCGTTTATGTTGCTGCAGCTAACCGTATTGGTTTAGAAAAATACCTACCGAATACCTCGGGAATTGAATTTTGGGGTTCGTCATTTATTGCAGGACCCCAAGGCGAAATTTTGGCGCAAGCCTCACACGATAAAGAAGAAATCTTGATTGCAGAAGTCGATTTGGATTTACAAGAAAATGTACGTCAAAACTGGCCTTTCTTTAGAGACCGCCGTATTGATGCTTTTGGAGATATCACAAAAAGAGCGATCGATTAATCATGAGTACTCTAAACAGACGTTTCCCCGCCGAATGGGAAAAACAAGAAGGCATTTTACTTTGTTTTCCACACAATGGAAACGATTGGCCTGGCAAATACGAAGCCGTTCAATGGGCTTTTGTCGAATTCATTAAAAAGATAGCTGCTGTCGAAAAAGTATTTTTGGTAGTCGCAAATGAAAAACTACAATCTAAAGTAGCTAAAATGCTCGAAAGAGCGCATGTTCAAGTTGCTAATATTTCCTATATCATTCATAAAACGAATCGTTCATGGATGCGTGATTCTGGACCCATCATTGTAAAAAATGGCTCCAAAAGAGAAGCCTTGAATTTCAACTTTAACGGTTGGGCAAAGTATTCCAATTTTCAATTAGACAAACATGTTCCTAGCAAAGTAGCTGATTTTTTGAAGCTACCCTTAACGCAAGTTACCTACAAAGGAAAACCAGTTATCGTGGAAGGTGGTGCTATTGATGTAAATGGAAAAGGCACCTTGCTGACTTCGGAAGAATGTTTGATGCATCCTTCGATTCAAGTACGTAATGCCCATTTTACAAAAGCCGATTACGAAGCCGTATTTAAAGAATATTTAGGGATTACCAATGTAATCTGGGTTGGCGATGGAATTGAGGGTGATGACACTCATGGACACATTGATGATTTATGCCGATTTGTGAATGAAGACACCATTATCACCATTGTTGAAGACGATAAAAAAGACGCTAACTACCAACCGCTACAAGAAAATCTTAAGCGTTTGCAAAATGCCAAATTAGAAAATGGTCAAACGCCAAAAATAGTATGTTTACCAATGCCAAAACGTTTGGATTTTGAAGGGTTGCGTTTACCAGCGAGTTATGCTAATTTCCTTATTTTAAACCAATGTGTTTTAGTACCTACATTTAACGATAGTAAAGACCGAATAGCTTTGAACATCTTAGGGGATTGTTTTCCTGATAGAGAAATTATTGGTATCAATGCCACCGATTTTATATGGGGATTTGGTACTTTACATTGCTTGAGCCAACAAATTCCATCTTAAAGCGGAATACTAGTATATAAAAAAAACGACTGATTACTCAGTCGTTTTTTTTATGGTGTAAAATACTATTATTGTTTAGTAAATGACATTTTTCGGCCATCGCCTAAAATCATTTCAAAACCAGTTTTAGCTTCATTAAATTCTATTTGCAAACCTGCACGTTTGGATTCAAATTTATTTTTACCAGTTGGAGTTAAATTGAATTTTGGATAACCAACAATTTCCACATTTAACGACCCATTTTTTTCAGTAATTATAAATTTAAGCGGCGCTTTATCAGTTGTAAAAGTTCCTAAAAATCCGTCTAAGATTAAATCTTCGTCTACTTTACCTTTTTCAGCAGTCCAAACATTATTAGCTTCATTCACATCAGGGAATACGTGATCAGGATCTAATGTAATACTTTCAATTGGCTCTGTAGAATTATGCTTGAATGACCAATCTACATTTTTTTGCCAAATCTCTACCGGTAATTTTACACGCGTAACTTTACCACTTTTCGTTTTCACATCTAAAACAATTGGCATTGCCATTTTCTCAAAGTTCTCAATGTTGATTATGATTCCTTTAGCTGGATCGTTTTTGATATATTTTATAGAATTAATTCCTTGATCCAAACGCCAATTGTATTGGAACCAACCTCTCCAAAACCAACTTAAATCTTCTCCAGCTACATTTTCAATAGTTCTAAAGAAATCATCTGGAGTAGGGTGTTTGAATGCCCAACGCTCAACATAAGTACGCAAAGCCAAATCAAATCGTTCTGGTCCTAAAATTTGTTCTCTCAACATCACTAAGCCAGCACCGGGTTTAGAATAACACAAAGTACCAATATTAGCCTCCTTCATATTATCAGGTGAACTCATCATAGTTTCCAAAGCAGGATTAGTATATAGTTCTGAATCTCTATGTAAATCCGCTTTATCTTCTTTGTATTCACCATTATTAAAATCATGTGAACTTATTGAGTTAATAAACGTATTAAATCCTTCGTCCATCCATGCAAATAATCGTTCGTTAGATCCAACAATCATTGGAAACCAAATGTGTCCAAATTCATGATCCGTTACTCCCCAAAGACTAGCGCCTTTCGATTCCCATCCGCAAAAAACAATTCCAGGATATTCCATTCCACCTTCATTTCCTGCAACGTTTGTAGCTACTGGATAAGGATATTCAAACCATCTTTTTGAATAATTTTCAATCGAAGTTTTAGTATATTCTGTGGATCTTCCCCAAGCATCATTACCGTCACTTTCTACTGGATATACTGATAAGGCTAAAGCTTTTTTACCACTTGGTAAATTAATTTTTGCTCCATCTAAAATAAAAGCTTGAGAAGAAGCCCAAGAAACATCTCTTGCACTCTTAATTTTGTAATGCCATGTTTTTGTAGAGGAAGTTGTTTTAGGCAAATTATTCACTTCTGCAGCAGTACGAATCAAAACTGTAGCATCGCTTAATTTAGCTTGTGCCAAACGTTTTTGTTCTTCTGAAGAATATACCTCAGTTGGATTTACCAATTCTCCTGAACATACCACAACATGATTGGAAGGAGTTGTGATTTTAACATCAAAATCTCCATATTCCAAATAAAACTCTGAAGCTCCTAGGTACGGATTGGTGTTCCACCCTCTTACATCATCATAGACACACATTCTTGGATACCACTGAGCCATGGTGAAAATTTTACCATTTTTAGTTTCCAAAACTCCCATACGATCTGAACCTTCGAAAGGAGCTATAAATGAAAAGTCAATTTTAATTTTTACTACTCCTCCTTTTGGATTCAATCCTTGCGGAAGAAAAACTTGCATTCTAGTATCAGAAATAACATATTTCGCTGCTACTTCAGTAACTTTTCCATTAGAAGAAGTAACTAATTTAACCGATTTAATTTTATGACCACCATCAAAAATTTGTCCTTGTGCTCCATTACGACTTCCTGTAATAGGCACAACTGCATTACCTCTAGAATCTGCTTGAAATAAATTTTGATCTAAATTCATCCAAACAAAATTCATTTTGTCAGGACTATTATTAGTGTAGGTAATTACACCCGAACCTGTTATTTCATTTTTCTGTTCATTCAATTGGGCTGTCAATTGATAATCAGCTCTGTTTTGCCAATATTCGTGACCGGGTTGTCCACTTGCAGCACGTGTATTTGAACCGTTTTTCGTATAGAAAAAAGGTGCGAAGGCATCGTGGTAATTGTAATTTGACTTTTGCTTCACCACAGCCGCTTGTTCTTGCGACCAAACTGAAGAAATACTTAGTAAAACTGTTAATACTAAAATAAGATTGTAACGTATGTTTTTCATGTTATTAAATTTTATATCACAAATAAATGAAAAAAAAGCAGAATTTAAACGAAGTCACCTTAAATATGTTTGAAAATAAAACAAGCTTTCGGGTTTTACAATTTATCATTATATATTTACCATTCTAAAATAAAGAATACAATGTCAATTATTACCTTATCAAATGATGTAATTAGTGCTCAAATCAATACGCTGGGAGCTGAATTATGTTCGCTAAAAAACGCTAACAATAGAGAATCTATTTGGGAAGGAAACCCTACTTATTGGGGCAAACATTCTCCTGTTTTGTTTCCAATTGTTGGCACACTTAAAAACAATACTTACATCAATAACAATAAAGAATACCAACTTACCAGACACGGATTTGCACGAGATATGGAGTTTGAATTGGTGGGAAAAACAAGTAGTAGTGCTTCTTTTTCTATTCAATCCAATTCTGCCACTTTAGCAAATTATCCTTTTCAATTTGAGTTACAAATTCAATACACTCTAATTCATGCTACTTTGGAGATAGCTTACACAGTAATTAACAAGGATACTACAGCAATTCCGTTTTCTATTGGAGCACATCCTGCGTTTGCACTTCCAGGTAATTTTGAAAACTATTCTCTTGAATTTGAAAAAGAAGAACCTTTAGAATATACTTTGCTTGATAATGATTTGGTTTCAACACAAACTGAAACAATAGTAACCAATTCTAATTCCGTTCCTTTAAATTATAAATTGTTTGAGAGAGACGCTTTAATTTTCAAAAAATTGCAATCCAATTCATTGACTATTCTTGATAAAGAAAAACCCCTATTAAAAGTTAATTTTGAAGACTTTCCTAATTTGGGCATTTGGACCAAGGTCGGCGCACCTTTCATTTGTATAGAACCTTGGTTTGGTTATTCTGATACCATTGAAAGTAATGGTAATCTTTTTGAAAAAGAAGGAGTTATTGTATTAGAAGCAAACGATACTTTTCAAACCAAATTTAGTTTAGAAATCCTTTAACCACTACTATGTTAGAACTGAATTTTACACCATTTCCAAATCTCGAAACCCAAGGTTTGAGGTTACGACGTCTCAAAATTACAGATGCAGCTGAAACTCTAGCCTTACGTTCTAATCCAAAAATTATGAAGTTCATTCCAAGACCTTTAATGAAAACTACTGAAGAGGCGCTGGAATTTATCGAAACAATGGATACTAATATCAATAGTAATTCATTAATCAATTGGGCAATTACGACTAAAGAGGAAGATCGATTAATAGGAATGATTGGTTATTACAGAATGAAACCTGAAAATTATAGAGCTGAAGTAGGCTATTTATTGTCGGCAGAATTTCACGGAAAAGGAATAATCACTGAATCTTTAGAACGGGTGATTCAATTTGGTTTTGAAGAAATGGGATTACATTCTATCGAAGCAGTAATTGATCCTGACAATTTTGCTTCAGAAAAAGTATTATTAAAAACTAATTTTATCAAAGAAGGACATTTCAAAGAACACCAGTTTTTTGACGGGAAATTTTTTGATAGTGTTTTTTACTCCCTACTAAATAAAAAAAATTGAGTGGATTACAATTTTGGCAGTGTATGTACATACAATTCTTCTACTTTTTTTCGAGCCCAATCTGTTTTTCTTAAAAACGTCAAACTCGATTTCACCGAGGGATTTTCATTAAAACAATTGATTTTAATTAATTCGCCAAGAGTATCAAAACCATAATATTGAACTAATTGTTCTACTATTTTTTGAAGTGTAATTCCGTGTAGCGGATCTTTAGAAGATTTGTTTTCCATTACACAAAGATATATATTCAATAAATAATTAATTTAAATAATTCCAAATGAAAAAAATTATAGTGTTACTTCTCTTTTTTTGGATCCAAGTTACTTTAGGCCAAAATACGATCACTCAATATTATTTCATCAGACATGCTGAAAAAGCAGATAGTTCAAAGAACCCTGATTTATCTGAGAAAGGTATTGAAAGAGCCCAGCAATGGAAAGCCTTATTTTCAGAAATTAATTTTGATTCGGTCTATTCGACTGATTTTAATAGAACACTACAGACGATTCAACCTATAGTAGCAGGCAACAACCAGCTACTTAAAATTTACAATCCCAAAATGATAGACGTAGAGTTATTCAAAAAAGAAACCCATGGTAAAACTATTTTAATAGTAGGTCACAGCAACACTGTTCCCAACATGGTAAACCAAATCATTAAAGAAAACAAGTACGTCGATATAGCGGAAAATCAATTTGGCAATTTGTACATCATAACTCTATTCGAAAATCAAACACAATCACAACTATTGCATTTAAAATAATAAAGTTCTTTTGCCTTTCCATTTTTTCTTTTTTGTACTACTTTTGCACTGCTATGCAAAAAACAGTTAACATACTTAATAAACGAGCTCGTTTTGATTATGAAATAATCGAAACCTATACGGCTGGAATTGTTTTAGCTGGTACAGAAATCAAGTCCATCCGTTTAGGCAAAGCCAATATTACAGAGAGTTTTTGTGAATTTAGCAACAACGAACTTTTTGCCATCAATACCTACATTGAAGAATACGCCTTTGGAAATCAATTCAATCACAGATCAAGAAGTGAACGTAAACTACTTTTAAATAAGCGTGAGCTAAAAGGATTAGCCAGAAGTGTTCAAGCTAAAGGGCTCACCATAGTGCCTTTGAAAATGTTTACCAATGAAAAAGGAATGGCAAAACTAGAAATCGGTTTGTGTCGTGGAAAGAAAACCTATGACAAACGAGAATCTCTAAAAGAACAAGATACCAAAAGAGATTTGGATAGAATTAAGAAAGCTTTTTAATCAAAAAGTTTTTTTTTACAAGAAATTATGACTAATTTTGTCTTGACAATTTAAAACATTTATATAAAATGAAAACACTAATCAAAAATGCTAGAGAACAAAAAGGCCTCAAAACTAGAGAACTTGCGCAATTATTAGGTATTGACCAAGCATTGATTAGTAAGTTTGAATCAGGTATAAGAAAACCAACAAAAGATCAAGTAGTAAAACTTGCTTCCCTACTTGAGATTGATTATGAAACATTGATGGTTGCTTGGTTAAAAGAAAAAATACTATATGAAATTGGCCAAGATGAATTTGCTCTAAAAGCCTTGCAGGTTGCCGAAGAAGAAATACGATATGTTGCAAAAAACAACACAAATACACTTTCAAAATCTTTAGAAACACTTTTAGCTCAAATTGATGTTTTAAAAGCTAAATTAGACCGTGTTCGTCAATTCGATAGTTATAGAATTTCACAGGCTTTAGAATTAGAATATACTTTTGAAAGCAATAGAATTGAGGGAAACACCATGACACTTCGCGAGACTGATTTGGTGATCAATGAAGGTTTGACCATTTCAGGAAAAAGTATGCGCGAACATCTTGAAGCTATTAATCATCAGGAAGCAATAGCATTTATAAAAGAGTTAATGAAGAAAAACACTTCTTTGAATGAAAGAGAAGTTTTATCTATTCATAATCTTATTTTGAGAGGGATTCATCCTGAAGATGCTGGTAGATATAGAAAAGTACAAGTCATGATTAAAGGAAGTGGTCACACACCTCCTCACCCTTTTTTAGTGGCGAAGGAAATGGAAGATTATTTTATTTGGTACGAAACCAATAAAAATAAATTACACCCAATAGTTCTTGCTGCTGAGATGCATGAGCGATTAGTCACCATACATCCATTTATTGATGGAAATGGCAGAACATCACGTTTAGTAATGAATTTAATTTTGTTGCAACATGGTTATGTAATTGCTAACATCAAAGGCGATTACGATTCAAGAATGCGCTACTATGAAACCTTGGAAACAGCCCAAACTCAAAACTACAAAGAAGATTTTATCTTGTTTGTAGCTCAAATTGAAAAAGAGAGTTTGGAGCGCTATTTAGCAATTATTGGTCAATAAAAAACCCGCAAATTTGCGGGTTTCGTTTAGTTAGTATCTTCTAATAAGGGAACGAATTTAAATTCTCCCAATTCATGTTTTTCAAATTGAGTTTCGTTTTTACGAATGAGTAAGGTCATGATTTGCACTTCCTCGCCTAACGGAATTACTAACCTACCCCCTATTTTTAATTGAGCCATCAAAGGTTTAGGAATAATTGGAGCTCCCGCAGTAACAATAATACTGTCAAAAGGTGCGTGAATTTCCAATCCTTTGTATCCATCACCTGAAGAAATATACTTAGGACGAATGCCTAATTTTGGTAATAAAACGGATGTTTTTTTAAACAATTCTATTTGACGTTCAATAGTATACACTTTGGCTCCCATGGCACACAAAACAGCGGTTTGATAACCCGATCCTGTTCCTATCTCAAGAATTTTATGTTCTTTTTGAACTTCTAATAATTGGGATTGAAATGCCACAGTATAAGGCTGAGAAATGGTTTGACCCGCACCTATTGGAAACGCTTTATCTTGATAAGCATAGTCTTCAAAACTTGAATTTAAAAACAAATGTCTTGGCACTTTTTTTATCGCCTCAAGCACTTTTTTATCCGTAATGCCTTTTTGTTCTAAAATGCTTACTAATTGATTGCGAAGTCCTTGATGTTTGGCCGTGTCTTTCAAAATTTGGGTTTTAATTTTGGTAAAAGTAACAAAGAAATTCTAATTCCAAATAGCGAAATTTAAATTAAAATGGGACAAATAATTGTCGATTTCACCTAATTAATTCATCAATTAATTGCTATTTTTGTGCAAACTACATAATTATGCTGAAAATTGGAGTATTGGGTGCTGGTCACTTAGGTAAAATACATTTGCGTTTATTGCAACAATCGGAAAAATACGAATTAGTTGGTTTTTATGACGAAAATCAAGAAAACGGAGCAAAAATAGCTGCGGAGTTTGGATACAAACAATTTGATACAATTGCAAAATTAATTCATGCTGTAGATGTTATTGATATCGTAACTCCTACTCTTTCGCATTACAAATGCGCCAAAGTTTCCATCAAATCAGGGAAGCATGTGTTTATCGAAAAGCCGATCGCTACTACGGTTGAAGAAGCCGAAGAAATCATCGCTCTTGCTACTGAATACAACGTTAAAGGTCAAGTTGGACATGTAGAACGTTTTAATCCTGCCTTTATTGCAACTAAAAATATGATTGAAAACCCGATGTTTATTGAAACACATCGTTTGGCTGAATTCAATCCAAGAGGTACTGATGTGCCCGTAGTTTTAGATTTAATGATTCACGATATTGATGCTATTTTGAGTGTGTTGAATTCAAAAGTGAAGAACATCCATGCGAGTGGCGTTTCAGTCATTAGTGAAACTCCTGATATTGCCAATGCGCGTATTGAATTTGAAAATGGTTGTGTAGCCAATTTAACTTCCAGCCGAATTTCGATGAAGAACATGCGTAAAACGCGTTTCTTTCAAAAAGACGCTTATATCTCTGTTGATTTCTTAGAAAAAAAATGTGAAGTAGTCAAAATGAAAGACGCTCCAGAAGTTCCTGGTGACTTTGATATGATTTTACAAAATGCTGAAGGTGTGAAAAAACAAATCTATTTTTCGAATCCCGAAGTACAACAAAACAACGCTATTTTAGACGAATTGGAATCTTTTGCTGATGCTATCAACAACGATACTACACCCGTAGTTACTTTAGAACAAGCGACCAACGCTTTGCGTGTAGCCTATCAGATTATTGATTCAATGGAAAATAAATAATTACCAAATGAAAACAATCGCTGTAATTGGAGCGGGCACTATGGGTAACGGAATTGCCCATACTTTTGCTCAAAATGGTTTTACTGTAAAATTGATTGATGTTTCTGAAAAAGCATTGGATAAAGGAATGGACACAATAGCGTCTAATTTGGATCGAATGCTAGCCAAAGGAACTATTTCGCAAGAAGATGTTTCCAAAACTATTACAAACATAATCACCTACACCGACTTAAAAGACGGAGTAGTTGGCGCTGATTTAGTGATTGAAGCCGCTACAGAAAATGTCGATTTGAAATTGGCCATTTTCAAACAACTCAACGAATCTTGTTCCCATAATACAATATTAGCAACGAATACTTCTTCTATTTCTATCACACAAATTGGAGCTGTGGTAACACATCCAGAACGCGTAATTGGTATGCACTTTATGAATCCTGTGCCCATTATGCAATTGGTAGAAGTAATTCGAGGATACAACACTAGCGATGAAGTCACTAAAATCATCATGCAGTTATCTGAAAAATTAGGAAAAGTGCCTGTTGAAGTCAACGACTATCCTGGATTTGTTGCCAATAGAATTTTAATGCCCATGATCAATGAAGCAATCGAAACCTTATACAACAAAGTAGCTGGCGTTTCTGAAATAGACACCGTAATGAAATTAGGAATGGCACATCCCATGGGTCCTTTACAATTAGCTGATTTTATTGGATTAGATGTATGCCTTTCTATTTTAAACGTGATGCATGACGGTTTTAAAAATCCAAAATATGCGCCTTGTCCACTATTAGTCAATATGGTTCGTGCCGGTAAATTAGGCATAAAATCTGGAGAAGGATTTTACAATTATGCCGTAAGTAAAAAGGCTGAAAAAGTATCTGCTCAATTCATTTAAACTAAAGACAACCCATGTCAATTGAAAATAATTTACGATCCATTCAAGCATCACTTTCCGAAAAAGTAACTTTGGTAGCGGTTTCAAAAACCAAACCCGTTTCCGATTTAATGGAGGCATATGAAGCGGGTCAGCGTATTTTTGGTGAAAACAAAATCCAAGAAATGACCGAAAAATGGGAAGCCATGCCCAAGGATATTCAATGGCATATGATTGGTCATGTTCAAACCAACAAGGTGAAATATATGGCGCCTTATGTCAATTTGATTCATGGCGTGGATAGTTTAAAATTACTACAAGAAATCAACAAACAAGCGCAAAAAAACAACCGAATCATTGATTGTTTGTTGCAAGTATATATTGCTGAAGAAGAATCCAAATTTGGTTTGGACGAAAAAGAAGTAAACGAAATTTTGGAGTATGTACAAAATCACAACAACGAAATGAACCACATCCGAATTGTTGGACTCATGGGAATGGCGACTTTTACAAATAATCCGGCTCAAGTAGAAAAAGAATTCAGCCGCTTGAAAACTATTTTTGATTCTTATTCTAATTTGAACACTAACAACTGTCAACTGAGCACACTCTCCATGGGCATGTCGGGTGATTATGCTCTTGCCATCAAATGTGGCAGTACAATGGTTCGTATTGGAAGTAGTATCTTTGGAGGACGATAAAATAAAAAGAAGAAATTGCTTTCTACTTAGCAATTATTGAATACTAATAACTGAACACTGCCTACTAATTTGTACTGTATACTTGACATAGAAACTACCGGAGGTCAATTCAACGAAGAAGGAATTACCGAAATCGCCATATACAAATTTGATGGTCACGAGGTAGTGGATCAATTCATTAGTTTAGTCAATCCCGAAATTCCTATTCAACCCTTTGTGGTTAAATTAACTGGAATTAATAACGCCATGCTGCGTTCGGCACCCAAGTTTTTTGAAGTAGCGAAACGCATTATCGAAATCACTTCCGATTGTGTAATTGTCGCCCACAATGCCTCCTTTGATTACCGAATTTTACGTACCGAATTCAAACGTCTAGGCTATGATTTTCAAGCCAAAACATTGTGTACAGTAGAATTGTCCAAAAAATTAATTCCGGACCAACCCTCCTACAGTTTAGGGAAATTAGTTCGCGCATTAGGAATTCCAATGTCCGACCGACATCGAGCTAGTGGCGATGCTATTGCTACTACCAAATTATTTAAAATGCTTTTAGAAAAAGATGTCGAAAAGCAAATTTTAAACGATTATATCAAACAGGAAATACAAAAGGGAATTGCGCCAAAATTGTTGGATATTGTAGAACATTTGCCATCCAAAACAGGAATATATTACATTCATAACGAAAAAGGCGATTTGATTTACATTGGCAAAAGCCGCAACATTAAAAAGCGAATCAACCAACATTTTACAGGAACTTCTACCAAGTCTAAAAAAATACAACGAGAGGTATATTCTGTAACTCCTGAAGAAACCGGTAGCGAATTGATTGCGCTTTTAAAAGAAAGCGAAGAAATCAAAATCAACAAGCCTGTGTACAACCGTGCGCAACGCAAAAGTATCTTTGAATGGGCTTTGTATGCCGAAAAAGACAGCAACGGCTACTTGAACTTAGGGTTGCAAAAAGTCGACGGTCGCAAAAAAGAAATCACCTCTTTTACCACTTTACAAGAAGGTAAAAATACTCTTTTTCGCATTACCGAAAAGTACCGCTTGTGCCAAAAACTGACCGGTTTATACCAAACCAATGCCGACTGTTTTCAATACAAAATCAAAGAATGTGATGGAGCTTGTATTGGCAAAATTACGGCAGAAGAATACAATGCACGAGTACAAAAATTGATCGCTGAAAATAGTTTCGAAAACAAAAATTTAGTCCTACTTGATCGCGGCCGAAACATTAACGAACGTTCCGTTGTGCTCATTGAAAACGGTATCTACAAAGGCTATGCTTTTTACGACTTAAATTACCAAGTGACCAATATTGACGTCCTCAAAAACATTATAATTCCGATGCAAAACAACCGCGATGCCAAAACAATTATTCAAGGACAAATTAGGAAAAGTAAATCGCTAAAAGTAATTTCGTTTTAATTTATTAGGAGCTATTCCCGCTTTCCGTTACAATCTTTGCTTTAAAGCAAAGGATTTTCACTGCAATCGGGGCTAGAACACGTTTAGAATACACAGATGAAATACCTCATTACTATTATTGGACCTACTGCTATTGGAAAAACTTCCTTAAGCATTGCATTGGCACAACAGTTCCAGTGTGAGATTATTTCGTGCGACAGCCGACAGTTTTTTAAAGAAATGCGCATTGGCACCGCCGTTCCTAGTAATGAAGAATTAGCTGCTGCGCCACACCATTTCATACAGAACAAATCCATTTTTGAAAACTATAGCGTTGGTGATTTTGAAAAAGAAGCCATTGCACAACTCAACGAATTATTTAAAACCAATGATTTTGCTATTTTGGTAGGAGGTTCTGGTTTGTATGTTGATGCCATTTTAAAAGGATTTGATTCTTTTCCAGATATTGAGGCTTCAGTTCGTGAAAAAGTAAATGCAAAATACGAGCAACATGGAATTTCGTATTTACAAGATCAATTAGCGCTTTTGGATTCCAACTATTTTCAAAAAATAAGTTTGGAAAATCCGCAAACACTTCAAAACCCGCAACGCATGATGCGATTTGTAGAAGTATGCATTGGTACCAGAAAACCCTACTCTTCTTTCTTGAATCAAGCAAAAAACAATCGCGATTTTACGCCTATCATTATTGGTTTGGAAGCCGAACGAAACGTGATGTATGACCGAATCAATCAACGAGTAGATATCATGATTAACGAGGGTCTTTTGGCGGAAGCCGAACAATTATATCCTCACAAGGAATTAAACGCTTTACAAACCGTCGGTTATCGCGAGTTATTCCGATATTTTGATGGGGATGATAGTCTAGAGTTTGCCATTGAAGAAATCAAAAAAAACACCCGCCGTTTTTCCAAACGCCAATTGACCTGGTTCAAAAGAACTGAAAATGCCCAATGGTTTGATTATTTAACTGACCGAAATGAAATCATCCAACATATCAAGACTTCCATAAAACAAAATTCATAATTTCTTATATGCCAATCGCTCCAAATTTTACTTCTGTTTTAAGCAAAGACTGGGAAATTAATTTCACTCAATGTGCGCCTAACGGCTATTTGAAATACACCGAATTGTGTAATTTATTGCAAATGACGGCTGCTGCCCATTCTGAAATTGGCGGAATTAGTTTTACCGATATGCAGGAGTTTCACCAAGCTTGGGTGTTGAGTAGAATGCGTGTCGAAATCAGTGAATTGCCAAAATGGCGCGATATAGTTACAGTAAAGACTTGGATTAATTCGTTAGAAAACTCCCGTTCGGTTCGTGCTTTAGAAATGTATGTCAATGGAAAAAAGATCGTAGGATCTGAAACCTTTTGGGCGGTTTTCAATACCGAACTTCGTCGCCCTGAAGCCTTGGCTTTACCTTATGAACATTTCGAATTGTTTCCGGACAATAAGTCAACTGAAGCAACTTTTTCTAAAATAAACCTGAATCACGACAAAGAAATGGTGTTTGAAAAAACGGTTCGTCTCTCCGATTTGGACATTGTCAATCATGCTAATAATGTCAAATATTTAGAATGGTGTTTAGATCTAGCCGACGAAACCAAAATTTTGAACCAAGCAATTGCAAGTTTCGAAATGAATTTTATGAAAGAGCTTTCGTTAAATGACGCAGTGATTATTCACGAAAACACAGAAACTAATACTAGTATTTTTAGCATTACCAAAGAAGACAAAAACTGTTTTGCCTTACAATTGAACTGGAAATAAAACTTATTCTATTTAAATTTAACATAACAATAACATTTATTTGTATATACAAATAATATTTACATTACATTTGTACCTACAAATTTCGTACTAACAAATATGAAAATCGAAGACATTTTAAAATCAACTGTACCCATGGATAATTCTAAAAAAATTATCATGAACATTATGTATACCCAAAACATAATTGCAGAGCGTTTTAATGAGATATTGAAACCGTTTGACATTTCATCAGAACAATTTAATGTACTCCGAATTTTAAGAGGTCAAAAAGGAAAACCTACTAATATGTTTGTGATCCAAGAACGAATGTTAGCCAAAACCAGCAACACTACCCGATTAGTCGATAAATTGTTACTAAAGGAATTAGTAACACGTGAAGTTTGCCCTGCCAACCGCAGAAAAATCGAGGTGACCATCACCCAAAAAGGATTGGATTTATTAATTGAATTGGAACCCAAAGTTAAAATACACGAAGAGTCCTACTCTCAAAAGTTATCTGAGGAAGAACGCTTACAATTAAACGAATTACTAGAAAAATTTAGAAATCAATAAACTACAAAAAATACTATGAGTACATTTTTAGAAAACCAGAATTGGAGATACGCTACGAAGAAATTTGATGCTACCAAAAAAATTACTGACGCTGATATTGCATTTTTAAAAGAGGCAATTCGCTTGAGTACATCTTCATACGGTTTACAACCTTACCGAGTTTTCATAGTTGAAAACCCTGAATTAAGAGCTAAACTAGTTGCAGCATCTTATGGTCAAGCTCAAGTTGCTGATGCCTCTCACCTATTGGTTTTTGCCAATGAATTGAATTTCGGTGAAGCTGGAATTGATCAATTAGCAACTACCATCTGCAAAACAAGAGAATTGCCATTAGAAGCCATTCAAGGGTATGTGGATTATATGAAAGGAAACATTACTGGTTTACCAGAAGAAGTGAGAAACATTTGGACAGCAAAACAAACTTATTTAGCTTTAGGCAATTTATTGAATGCTGCTGCCGAACTTCATATTGATGTTACGCCAATGGAAGGTTTTGTTCCTGCACAAGTAAATGAAATCCTAGGTTTAGATCAACTAGGTTTGAATGCTACTTTATTAGCTCCTATAGGATACAGACATGAGGAAGACGCTACACAGCATTACAAAAAAGTTAGAAAATCAAACGAAGAATTATTTATCACACTTTAATATTAACAATCAAAATTTAAAACAAATGAAAAATTTAAAATCAATTGCGTTAGCATTAGTAGTAGCATTCGCTACAGTATCAGTATCAGCTCAAACTAAAAAAATTGACGCTGCAAAAAGTTCAATCAACTGGTTAGGAAAAAAAGTAACTGGACAACACAATGGAACTGTAAACTTTAAAGAAGGTGTTTTAGTTTTCAAAGGAAAAAAAGTAGCTGGTGGAAACTTTACAGTAGACATGACTTCATTAACTGCTACAGATCTACAAGGTGAATACCAAGGGAAATTAAATGGACACTTAAAAGCAGATGATTTCTTTGGAACAGAGAAATTCCCAACTGCTAAATTAGCTTTCAAAAAAGTTGCTGTAAAATCGGCTAACGTATTTACTGTAACTGCAGACTTAACTATCAAAGGAATTACTAAACCAGTAACTTTTGACTTAGCTACAACTGCTAACTCTGCTTCAACTAAATTCATGGTAGACAGAACAAAATACGATATCAAATACGGTTCTGGTACTTTCTTTACATCAATTGGTGATAAAGCAATTGCTGACGAATTTGAATTGGAAGTTAGCTTGAAATTCTAATATTTCATACTCAAAATAGGAAAAGCTCTAACGAAGGTTAGGGCTTTTTTTATATCCAAAAATAAAAATAGTTTCAAAATCGAATTCCTAATTCCTAATTCCTAACTACCTTTGCACTTTATATAAATTGATTATTATGAACCTACAACATATTCCACAAATCAAACATACTGAAAGTGGTAACTTCTTTTTATTAGCAGGTCCTTGTGCTATTGAAGGCGAGGAAATGGCTTTACGCATTGCTGAAAAATTAGTTGGTATTACCGACAAATTAGAAATTCCTTTTGTTTTTAAAGGCTCCTTTAAAAAAGCGAATCGTTCTAGAATTGATAGCTTCTCAGGAATTGGTGATGAAAAAGCACTACAAATATTACGTAAAGTTTCAGAGACTTTTGGTGTACCAACTGTTACGGATATTCATACAAATGAGGATGCGGATAAAGCAGCTCAATATGTTGATATTTTACAAATACCTGCGTTTTTAGTTCGCCAAACCGATTTAGTAGTGGCTGCTGCCAATACAGGAAGAACCGTTAATTTGAAAAAAGGACAATTCATGAGTCCAGAAAGTATGAAACATGCCGTTCAAAAAGTATTGGATTGCAACAACCGAAACGTCATGGTTACCGATAGAGGAACTATGTTTGGTTACCAAGATATGATTGTAGACTACAGAGGAATCCCTACGATGCAACAATACGCTACAACAGTATTAGATGTTACGCATTCCTTACAACAACCTAACCAAACAGCAGGTGTAACTGGTGGAAGACCTGATATGATTGAAACCGTTGCTAAAGCAGGAATTGCAGTTGGTGTAGACGGAATTTTCATCGAAACCCATTTTGACCCAGCCAATGCAAAAAGTGACGGGGCTAACATGCTGCATTTGGATTATTTTGAAGACTTAATGACCAAATTAGTAGCCATTAGAAAAACCATAAATAAATTTTAATATAATACCCTAAATCATTGAAAAAGTTAATTTTATCTAGCGCTTTACTTTTCATTACACTTTCTGTATTTTCACAGGAAACCATAAAAATTCAAGATAAATACACTGCTCATAACAAAGGAAAATTCTTTGTTTCTTGGGGAGGAAACCGCGAAACCTATTCTAAATCAGACATTACTTTTAAAGGGGTTAGTTATGATTTTACTATCTATGATGTATCTGCTCATGACAAACCTAAAGGTTGGCATATTGATTACATCAACCCGGGTCGAATGACCATTCCTCAAACTAATTTTCGAATGGGTTATTTTGTTAATGATCATTATAGTATTGCTATTGGCGTAGATCATATGAAGTATGTGATGACTCAAAATCAAACCGCAAATATTACGGGACATATTGGAACACGACCAATATTTGGTGGTTTATATAATAATACACCTGTTGTACTAACCGAAAATTTCTTGATGTTTGAACACACTGACGGTTTAAATTATGTAAATACTGAAATCTCTCGACATGATGATATTTCAAAAATATTTTCAATTGAAGACACCGATAAAATTCAAGTCAATCTAACAGAGGGGGTAGGTGTTGGAATGTTATACCCAAAAACCAATAGTACACTCTTAGGGAAAGAACGCCATGATGACTTTCATGTGTCTGGATATGGTGCTTCTGTAAAAGCTGGTTTAAATCTAACTTTTTTCAAGCATTTTTATATTCAAACAGAAATAAAAGGCGGATACATCAACATGCCAGATATTCAAACTACCAATAGCGATGATGATTGGGCCTCTCAAGAATTCTTTTTCTTTCAAAAAATTATTGCTTTCGGGGGAATATTTAGAATTTAATTCCACTCATAAAAAAAGGCTTCTTTCGAAGCCTTTTTTTATTATTTGATTATCCCATTTTGATCCATCAGATACAGTAAAGATGTCATCGTTGCTGCACCTAATTCTAGCTCTCTTTTATTGATAGCATCAAAGTTGTCATTCAATGCGTGGTGGTAATCAAAGTAACGCTGTGAATCTGGTTTCAAGCCAGCTTTAACAATTTTACCCGAACTTAACGGATTAATATCAGCACCAGCGCCTCCTTTTACAAAACTATGAATCAAATACGGCTCAAATAAGTTTTTCCAAGAAAGTATTTTTTGATAATTGGCATCGTCAGCTTCGATAGAAAAGCCTCTTGGGCTAAATCCACCCGAATCGCTTTCTAAAGCGAAAATGTGATTTTCATTATTAGTTTGTGCTAACTCAGCGTATTTTTTACCTCCTCTTCCTCCATTTTCTTCATTCATAAATAACACCACTCGGATTGTATTTTTAGGTTTGTAACCAATCTGTTTAAATATACGTAGTGTTTCCATACTCTGCACTACACCTGCTCCATCATCATGCGAACCATCAGCTAAATCCCAAGAATCCAAATGTCCACCAACAACCATAATATTCTCTGGATGCTCACTTCCTTTAATTTCTCCAATTACATTATACGAAAGTGCGTCGGGCATTTGTTCACAAGATTGCTTGAAGTAGAATTGCAAATTGGGATTGGCTTTTAATTTTTGGCTTAACAATTCGGCACCATTGGTGCTAATCGCAGCTGTTGGAATATATTCAGCTGGAGACAAATCGCCGTAACTCTGTGCTCCAGTATGCGGGAAATCATCCAAGCGCAAATTCATCGAACGAACAATCGTTCCTACTGCTCCCAATTTAGCCGCTTCTTTAGCTCCTGCATAACGTTGATCTACACAACCGCCATACGATTTGAAAGTTTCAATAAAAGTGGGATCCATTGGTCGATTGTAAAAAACAATTTTACCTTTGATTTGGTCACCCCATTTTTTTAAGTCTTCAATACCTTGTACTTCGATAACCGCTGCTGTCAAACCATTTTTTGAAGTGGCGACAGATCCACCTAAAGCAGCAATAGGAACGCTAATTTTCGTTTTATTATCTAAAATGTAAGCCGTTTCTTTTTCCCCTCGAACCCATTTTGGCACCATCATTTCTTGCAAATAGACCTTGTCTAACCCTAAAGTTTCTAATTGAGCTTTGGTATACTGCACCGCTTTCTCAGCATTGTCAGAACCCGACAAACGAGCTCCAATTTTATTTGATAAATGATCAAGCCAAGAATAGCATTTGGCATTAGTTAAACCTGATTTATAGATATCTTTTAGGACTTGTTCGTCATTTGATTGTGCTAGCATAGCTAGTCCATTAAAGAAAAGTACTCCTGCTACTAGTGATTTTTTCATAAGTGGTCGATTAATTGAAGGGCAATTTCGGAATTCTTTTTAAATAAATGAGAATTAATGGTATAAAAAAACCTGCTTATAAAAAGCAGGTTTGAATAATTAATTGATGGGTTCAAAACTAATTGCCGTTCCACCGCCTGGGGCTAAATTCAATTTGATTTTTGAAGCATTGGTTACCACTACACTTCGTATTGAGTAGGCTTTTGGATTCATTTTCCAATCGGCATCTTTAGCGTCTTCGTAAATAATGGCTTTGTATTTTTTTCCTTTAGTTAGAAAGTCCAATTTGATTTCGGTTTTTCTAGCATTCTCATCGGTGATGGCTCCTAAAAACCAAGAATGTTTCCCTTTTGCTTTCCTAGCGACAGTCAAATAATCACCTGGCTCAGCTTGCAAATACTTACTGTCTTCCCAATCTAAAGCCACATCTTTGATAAATTGAAAAGCATCCGAATATTTTTCATAATTCTCTGGCAAATCAGCGGCCATTTGAATGGGTGAATACATCGTTACATACAAGGCCAACTGTTTTGCCAAAGTAGTCTTCACTTGCTCTGTTTTCTTCTTGTCGTAATGACTCATTTTAATTTCGAAAATTCCTGGTGTATAATCCATAGGCCCTCCCAACTGACGAGTAAACGGTAAAATCGTTTCGTGCATCGGTGGATTTCCAATACTCCAAGCATTGAATTCGTTTCCACGTGCTGCCTCAGCGGCTACATAATTAGGATAGGTTCTTCCTAAACCTGTTGGATGCGATGATTCGTGAGAATTAACCATTAATTTATACTCTGCTGCACGTTTTACCACATGTGCAAAATGATTCACCATGGTTTGTCCATCGTGCATTTCACCACGCGGAATAATTTTTCCCACATAACCGGTTTTAACAGCAGGATAATTGTATTTCACCATGTTCTCGAAAGCGCGATCCAAGCGTCTTTCATAATTCGCCACCGAACCCGACGTTTCGTGGTGCATAATCATTTTTACATTTTTCTCTTTGGCATAAGCTGAAATCGCAGCTATGTCAAAATCAGGATAGGGTGTTACAAAGTCAAAAACTTCTTCTTTCCAGTTGCCTGACCAATCTTCCCATCCTTCATTCCATCCTTCCACCAATACCCCATCAAAACCATGTTTAGCGGCAAAATCAATATAGCGTTTCGTGTTGGCAGTAGTTGCTCCGTGTCGCCCTGTAGAGGCTAGTTTGGTTCCAAAATCAGTAGTGGCGTTTTGAGAACCCGCATAATCCCAAGTAGAATTTCCGACGTGCATTTCCCACCAAATACCGACATACTTCATAGGTTTTATCCAAGAAGTATCTTCCAATTGAGAAGGTTCGTTCAAGTTCAAAATCATTTTAGAAGCTACAATATCTCTAGCATCATCACTAATCATAATAGTTCGCCATGGCGAGACACAAGGCGTTTGCAAATAAGCTTTATCACCAATTGCATTTGGAACTAATTCTGATTTTAATTTGTAACTAGATACATCCGCTTTCAAATGCATTACAGGATAGTTCACAACCGCTGCTTCAAAAATATTGACATACAAGCCCGATGGTGACTTCATCATTAAAGGCGTTTGAACGGTATATTTCCCTGGAATGGATTTCACACCAATCCCATTATTCATATTGATCTTTGAATTATCTATATCCGAAAACTGAGTTTCGTTATATTCATATTCGTTACTATCAAAATCACCTGGTAGCCAGAATACTTTATTATTTTCAGTCAAATTGAATTGAGTGTCTTCATTTGAAATAATGAAATAATTCAGTTCTTTTTGTTTTGGAAAATCATAGCGAAATGCTACCCCTTCTTCAAAAGCTCTAAAAACTAAATTCACTTTTATATTGGTTCCTTTTTGGATTAATGCCACGACCAATTCGTTGTAATGATTGACAATCGAAGTTTGTTCCCCCAATACCGGTTTCCACGTTTCATTGAGGGTGTTATTTTTTGAGGTTTGAATCTCAAAGTTAGCATTCAATGCAGGCTTATCTTTTAATTGGATTCCTAAATCACTCGATACAACAACTGACTTCGTTTTATAATTTACCGAATAAGTTGGTTGTCCAGAGGCGGATAATTGAAAAGAAAGGGCAATTTTACCAGATGGAGAACTCACAGTTTGTGCCTGAGTGCATCCAAAAGCAAATACGATCAATAAAGAAAATAACTGTTTCATTTTTATAAATTTAAGAATGCGAATATACTTGAATTATTAGATAGATAAAATGATTAAAACCACCTTCTTTTTTTGAAATACAACAACATGGCAATTCCCATTAACACCATAACTACAATAACGGTGTGATAGCCATACGGATAGTGTAACTCGGGCATGAATTCGAAATTCATTCCGTAAACACCTACAATAAAAGTTAATGGAATGAAAATAGCCGACACGATTGTCAAGGTTTTCATAATCTCGTTCATCTTATGCGTTTGTGCCGAGAAAAAGAAATTAGAAGCGCTATCTAAAGCACCTGTATCCGATTCAATTTGTTCCAAAAGTTCCAAGCTTTTTTGATACAATCGTGCAAAAAAACTAAAATTATCATTTTCAATTAAGTTGAATACGTTATCGTCTTTAATACTTTTAATATCGTACAGCGAATCTCGAAGTGGAATAATAGAACGTTTTAATAAATTAAAATTGTCTCTGTGTTTTTCAATACGTTCCAAAATAATGGGATTGTCACTGTTCTTAGATAAATTAATCAACTCTTCTACTTTGTCTTCCTCATGTTCTAAGGTAATGTAGAAGTTTTCCATTACGGCATCCAATAAAATATACAAAAGATAATCTGCTTTCTTAGTTCTCACAATTCCTGTATGAGTTCGAATTCGCTCACGAATGTGCGTAAAGAAATCACTTCGCTTTTCTTGAAATGAAATCAAAACCCCTTCTTTGATTAAGAAACTAATTTGCTCCGTTTGAATCGTGTCTGAATTTTCTTTGGGTAAAAGGGATTTAATATTAAAGAACAAGACCTCTTGTTGCTCTTCTAATTTAGTTCGTTTAGTAGTATTTAAAATATCAGCCATCAGATAACTATCAATGCTAAAATAATCCCCAAGAGAAGTAATCAATTTCGGATCATTCAAACCATGAAGGTTGAGCCAATTTGTTTTTTGAATAGCTATACTTTCGTCAAAGTCAGCTACATTTATTTTTTCGAATTCTGTCAAAGTCAAATCATCATAAACAAACAATTGCATTTCCGATTCGCTGTCTTTATGAATACCAGTATATTCTAAATGCAAAGGCTGTACTTTTCGTCCTTTTTTATATTTAATTTTTCTCATAAACAAAATTCATTAATAGTACCTTTTGTCAAACCAAATAGTACCAATACTGTTACAAAAATAGGTAGAAATAAACTCTAACTTTATGAGATGAGTCATATTTTTGAAATAAAATAAGCCTTAGTGCCAATAGGTACTATTGAAACAAAAAATAAAATTCATGTCGTTTTTTTAAAAATAAAGCAATAGATTTGAATATTCGTAGTATGTTTACGATAAATTATCACCTTATTCTACCAAAAACTAAATATTAATTTAAAAAGAGAATTTAAATGGTACAACTAAAATCCAGTTTAATTATTGCCAGTTTTCTTGTCTGTTTTAGCCAAGGAGCAATCAGTCAAACTAAGAAAAAGAAAGATGCAGCTAAACCTGCAATTACAGCTTCAGAAACCCCAAAACCTGAAGCCAAAAAAGGGCCTAAACCGTACAATAAAGTAATTGACACTACGGCCGTTACCCAAAAAGGGTTAATTGACATTCATAAAATGGATGCCAAATACCTTTTTGAAATCCCAGCTTCTTTACTAGATACTGAAATTATGACCATTACACGATTTTCTAAGACTCCAGCTGGAGGTGGAATTTTTGGTGGTGAAGAAGTGAACAGACAAGTAATTCAATTTGAAAAAGGATTGAACAACACCTTGTTATTACGTTCAATTAGTTATGTAATCATGTCGCCAGACGGAGATAAACCATTGGCGCAAGCAGTAAAAAATTCCTCTGCGAATCCTATTATTGGCAATTACGAAATTTTGGCAATCAAAAAAGATAAAGATGGAAAAGAATCAGGTTATGTAATTGACATGACTCCAACTTTTGATGGAGATGTACAAACGTTTTCATTGGACCCAGTGAAAAAACAAACCTTAAGTATTCAAGCATTCCAAAAAGAAAAATCGTTTATTCAAAAAATAAGCAGTTTTCCAATCAATACTGAAATTAGAACGGTAAAAACCTACTCTACTGTTCCAGCATTGATCTCAATGAATCCAGCACCAAGAATTGGTACTAACTTACCAGCTGGTTTGGATTCAGGATTTTTAACTGTAGAATTAAATACTTCTATGATTGCTTTGCCAAAAAATCCTATGCGTAAAAGAACATTTGATGCACGTGTAGGTTATTTTGCAAACCAATATGGTGTTTTTGAAGAAGAATCACACAAATCAGATACTGAAGTTTTTGCGGTAAGATGGCGTTTAGAACCAAAATCAAAAGAAGATGCTGCCAAACAAAAAAGAGGTGAATTGATTGAACCGGCTAAACCGATTGTATATTACATTGATCCTGCTACGCCAGACAAATGGAAAAAATACATCAAACAAGGTATTGACGATTGGCAAGTAGCCTTTGAAAGTGCGGGTTGGAAAAATGCTATCCGTGGTGAATATTGGCCAGAAAACGACCCAACAATGAGTTTGGAAGATGCCCGTTTTTCTGTATTACGTTATTTTGCTGCCGAAATTCAAAATGCGTATGGACCTAACGTTCACGATCCTAGAACAGGAGAAATTTTAGAAAGTCATATTGGTTGGTACCACAACATCATGAGTTTGTTGCGTAACTGGTATTTAATTCAAACTGCTGCAGTTGATCCTGCTGCTAGAAAAAAACAATTTGACGATAATTTAATGGGCGAATTAATTCGTTTTGTATCTTCTCACGAAGTGGGTCATACTTTAGGATTACGTCATAATATGGGAGCTAGTTCTGCTACTCCGGTGGAGAAATTAAGAGATGCTGCCTTCCAAGAGAAAAATGGACACACATCTTCTATCATGGATTATGCACGTTTCAATTATGTTGCTCAACCTGAAGATGGTGTAAAACATTTGTTTCCAAAAATTGGAGATTATGACAAATGGGCTATTAAATGGGGGTACTCTTATTTTGAAGATGCCAAAACAGACAAAGAAGAGAAAGCTATCTTGAATGAAATGACCAAAGAAGCTTACAAAAATCGTCGCCTTTGGTTTGGTACCGAATCTAGTCCTTATGACCCAAGATACCAAACAGAAGATATTGGAGACAATGCCATGAAAGCCTCCGCTTACGGTATCAAAAACTTGCAACGTATTCTCCCTAATTTATTAAAATGGAGTTCTGAAAAAGGAGAAAGCTATGCAGAATTAGACGAATTGTACTCTGCTCTTACAGGCCAATTCAGACGTTATTTAGGTCATGTTACTAAAAATGTTGGTGGAATATATGATACTCCAAAAACCTATGATATGGGTGGAAACCAATTTGAAGTAGTTCCAAGAAGCATTCAAAAAGAAGCTGTTAACTTCTTAAACACACAATTGTTTGCTACCCCTAAATGGTTAATGAATCAAAGTGTTTTAGCAAAAATCAACCCAGACAACGGTGTGGAAGCGATTAAAGCGATTCAAGAATCAACTTTAAGTAATTTATTAGCTGGAGACCGAATGGTGCGTTTGTTTGAAGGTTCGTCTATCAATAAAAACAATTACACAGTAGATGAATTAATGACCGATGTACGTAACGGAATTTTTGCTGAATTAAAAACGAATAAACCAATCGATATTTACAGAAGAAATCTTCAAAAAGTATTTGTTGATAAAGTAACTGGATTATTAAAACCGGGTTCTACTGCTGTTCGTTCAGTACCTGTAGGAGTAACTTATGGTTTTAACACTAGAACAGTTAACTTAAACCAAACCGATTTACCTTCTATTGCTAGAGGACAATTAGTTAGTTTGAAATCAAATGCGAAAGCAGCTGCTGCTCGTGCCACAGATCGTTTAAGTAAATTACACTTATTGGATTTAGTAGCTAGAATTGATACTGCTTTAGACCCAAAATAATAAAATCCGGCTTGCAAAAGTCGGATCCTATTCCATAAAAAAACCGAGCTATTTCTAGCTCGGTTTTTTGTTTATATAAATGAAATAGTAATTATTTCACTTCTTCGAAGTCAACGTCTTCAACATTGTCACCTGATTGCGCATCCCCTTGAGGTTGAGCATCTGCTTGACCTTGTTCTCCTTGAGCATACATCGCTTCAGTAGCTTTTTTCCAAGCTGCATTGATGTTGTCCAAAGCAGTTTGAATCGCTGGAATGTCTTGAGATTGGTGTGCCATTCTCAATTCAGTTAAAGCATACTCGATAGCCACTTTGTTGTCATCAGATAATTTATCACCCAATTCTTTCAATTGACTTTCAGTTTGGAAGATCATTCCGTCTGCTTCGTTCAATTTTTCTGCTTTTTCTCTTGCTGCTTTATCAGATTCAGCATTAGCTTCAGCATCTTTTTTCATTTTCTCGATTTCTTCAGCTGTTAATCCAGAAGAAGCTTCGATACGAATATCATGTGATTTTCCAGTTCCTTTATCAGTAGCAGACACTTTGATGATACCATTAGCATCAATATCAAAAGTTACTTCAATTTGAGGAACTCCTCTTGGTGCTGGTGGAATACCATCTAAATGGAAACGTCCAATCGTTTTGTTATCTGCAGCCATAGCTCTAGCACCTTGCAATACGTGGATTTCAACAGAAGGTTGAGAGTCTGCAGCAGTAGAGAATACTTGCGATTTTTTAGTTGGAATAGTTGTGTTAGACTCAATTAATGTAGTCATTACACCACCCATAGTTTCGATACCTAAAGAAAGAGGTGTTACGTCAAGTAACAATACATCTTTTACATCTCCAGATAAAACTCCACCTTGAATAGCAGCTCCAATAGCAACTACCTCATCAGGGTTAACCCCTTTAGATGCTTTTTTACCGAAGAATTTCTCTACTTCGTCAGCAATTCTTGGCATACGAGTAGAACCTCCTACTAAGATTACTTCGTCAATATCAGATGTAGATAAACCTGCATCTTTTAATGCTTTAGCAACTGGCTCCATAGAACGTTTTACTAAAGTATCAGACAATTTTTCGAATTGTGCTCTTGTTAATTTTTTAACTAAGTGTTTTGGTCCTGAAGCTGTAGCAGTTACGTATGGTAAGTTGATTTCAGTTTCAGCTGAAGATGACAACTCAATTTTAGCTTTCTCAGCCGCTTCTTTGATACGTTGTAATGACATTGGGTCTAAACGCAAGTCAATTCCTTCTTCTGCTTTGAATTCATCTGCCAACCAGTCAATGATAGTTTGGTCAAAGTCATCTCCACCTAAGTGAGTATCTCCATTTGTAGACAATACTTCAAAAACTCCATCTCCTAATTCCAAGATAGAAATATCAAAAGTACCTCCACCTAAATCGTACACTGCAATTTTTTGATCTTGTCCTTTTTTATCCAAACCGTAAGCTAAAGCCGCAGCTGTTGGTTCGTTGATAATACGCATTACTTTCAAACCAGCAATTTCACCTGCTTCTTTCGTAGCTTGACGTTGTGCATCGTTAAAGTAAGCTGGAACAGTAATAACTGCTTCAGTAACTGTTTGACCTAAATAGTCTTCAGCTGTTTTTTTCATTTTTTGAAGTGTCATAGCAGACAATTCTTGAGCAGTATATAAACGACCATCAATATCCACACGTGGTGTATTGTTGTCTCCTTTTACTACTGAATAAGGAACTCTCTTTGCTTCTCCAGTTGTTTCGCTGAACGATTGTCCCATAAAACGTTTGATAGAAGCAATAGTTTTGGTAGGATTTGTTACCGCTTGTCTTTTTGCAGGATCTCCTACTTTAATTTCTCCGCCTTCAACAAAAGCGATAATAGAAGGAGTTGTTCTTTTTCCTTCCGCATTAGGGATTACCACTGCCTCGTTACCTTCCATTACAGAAACACAAGAGTTGGTTGTACCTAAATCAATTCCGATGATTTTACCCATTTTGATTATATTTAATTTAATTTGATATTCATTTTAATCACTCGCTGTCGACAAGTCAATCTTTGTGCCAAGGCACTGACAGTATTTAAATTGTCAGTTTTTAGCGTCTCTGACGTAAAAAGGGCTGACAAGTTGACATTATGTTTCGCTTTTATTCATATCTATCCATTAAAGCCAATTATCTGATTCAATCCGATAAACAATAGATTTTTATAAAATAATAATATATTTGAAAGACAATTTAGCAACGAAAACAAGCAATTAGAATAAATTAAATCAAAATTAATCTGTACTTAATAGCCTAGGTGTATTTTGGTTAAACACTAATTAAACTAATTATATATGAAAAAAATAATACTCCTCGTAATCATTGTTTTACTGACCGCATCATGTCAAAATTCAAATCAATCACACAACCTTAAAAACTCTGTTGGCAATAGCTTACTAAAAAATAGCGCGAACAAAACGAATAAAAATAAAATTACTCAGAAAATAACACCATCGCTCTGGGTGGAAACAAAGGATGCTAAAGCCGTAGCTAATTATTACCTTTCTATTTTCAAAGATGGAAAACTTAAGGAACATCATCAATATAAAAACCCACCCGAGGCTGGAGGAGAAGCTTTTGAAACTGCAATTATTGAGATCAATGGAATTGAAATCAATATTTTAGCTGCGGGTCCATTCTTTAAATTTAATGAATCCATTTCATTTGTGATCAATTGTGAGGATCAATCAGAAGTAGATTATTATTGGAAAGCATTAACAACAAACGGTGGACAGGAAGGTTCTTGCGGATGGTGTAAAGACAAATATGGATTATCCTGGCAGGTTGTTCCGGTTGAATATTTTGATCTCATTAATCATAGCAATCCAAAAATCAGAGAAAAGGCAATCAAGAATACATTAAAACAGAAAAAATTAATTCTTTCAGAACTGAAATAATTAAATAAACCAATGAATGGTTCCTTAAGTCTAAAAAAATAATTGTGCATTACTAATTAATACTTATCTTTAACATCCTATAGATTTCGATTTGAAAAAGCTTGCAAAAAATACAATTAATTATGAATACACCTTGGGTAGAATCTCCTTTTTTTAAAGAAATTCTGGCAACAAAACAATTGAGCGAAAAAGAACAAAAAATGGCTTTGGACTATAACGAAAATGGTTTTATAGTCATCCCCAATTTAATTTCGGAAACAGTGATTGATGAAATTAAATCCGATATGGACAACAAAGGATACAATCCTGAATTCCAGATGGATAATCAACGTGATCATGTTCGAATTCAAGATTTATGGATGTATTCTGAAAGTACCAAAGGTGTCGCTTGCAATACTGAAATAGCAGCGATTTTAGCAATGCTATATGACCGGGAACCGATTCCTTTTCAAACCTTGAATTTTAGAGTAGGTTCACAACAAAGAGCCCATTCCGATACGATTCATTTTAGTTCTATCCCTGCTAAGTTTATGTGTGGAGTTTGGGTAGCTTTAGAAGATATAACTCCTGAAAATGGAGCTGTTTTTTACTATCCAAAATCACAAAATCTACCAGAATACAACTTTTCTCATTTTAAATCTACTCCTTCAGATACAGCCTATTCAGATTACATCGAATACGAAGATTTTATTGAGAAAATTGTAGAGGCCTACCAATTTGAAAAAAAACCATTTTATGCTAAAAAAGGAGATGCCTTGATTTGGTCGTCCAATATCATTCATGGTGGTTCCAAAGTATTGAATGAACAAGCGTCTCGCTATTCTATGGTAACCCATTACTATTTTAAAGATTGCATCTATTACACTCCCATGTTATCTAATATGGTGACCAATGAGCTTTTTTTACGAAATAATTTAGTGGATATAAAAACCGGAGAAAAGGTGGTACAATCGTTTAATGGTAATTCGATTTCTAGTTTTCAAACAGCGCAAGACAAATACATTTTAAACGATCGTATCCAACTAAACACTGAAGTAATGCCTTTTCCTGAACCAATTCCACCGGTTAGGAAAAATAAAATCGAAAGATTGCTGCATCAATTTGGCTTAAAAAAATAAACTAACCTCCTATTGTATATTTGGTATTTGAAATGAATTGATATCAAAAAGACTTTATCATAAATAACAATTATCAAATGAAAATTATTACCTCTTTTTTACTTTCAATTTTTGTATTAATTTGTTTTTCTAGTAGCGCTCAAAATAAAGAATTCTACCAAATAAAAACATACAATTTAAAATCAAATGCTCAGTTAAATGTTACCGAGAACTTTTTAAAAGCCGCCTATTTGCCTGCTTTGAAAAGAATTGGAATTCAATCGGTTGGGGTTTTTAAACCTAAAACATTTTCATTAGATTCTATTACCAAATTAATTGTTGTAATCCCGTTTAAATCTCCTAAACAATTTTTTGAATTGGATCAAAAATTAGCTAAAGATCGAGTCTATCTTCAAGCTGGTGCAGACTACATCAATGCCAAATACAACCAAGCACCCTATGAACGAATCGAATCCGTTCTTTTAACTGCTTTTTCCAATCATCCTTTTATAACCTTGCCCAAAATAGACAGTCCGCGTTCAGGACGCGTGTATGAATTGCGCAGCTATGAATCGGCAACTGAAGCCATCTACAACACCAAAGTGGATATGTTCATTGGCGGTGAAGAGAGTAAAATTTTCGATCGATTGGGATTCAATCCTGTGTTTTATGGCGAAGTAGTTTCAGGTGGAAAAATGCCCAACTTGATGTACTTAACGACTTTTGCCAACCAAGAAAGTAGAGATGCGCATTGGAAAGCTTTTGTCGATTCACCAGAATGGAAAGCCTTACTTAAAATGGAAAAATACAAAAACACCATTTCGCACATGGATATTCTATTTTTATACCCTACTGACTATTCGGATTATTAATTCAACAGTAAAAAAAGTGGTATATTTTCTCTAATTGGTAAACAGAAAAATAGATTAAATTATTTATAATCAATTATTTATAGTACTTTGGCTAGAAATTAACAACTAACCATAATGTTTAGATCTATATTTAATTCGAATTTACATCAATTACTTACAGCTAACACACAACATAAAGTAGAACGCTTTTTTTTGCAAATTGCGATCATTAGTTTTGTAATTCATTTGGGTTTAATTTTTCTAATTAATTATTCTGTTGTGTCAATTAATACAACTTCGGAATTATTAATAAGCCCAATAGCAGCCATATATACTCCTTTCTCTTTCCTTATTGTGTACGAGGTGTATTTATTAATATACTATTTACCCCGATCAGTTACTAGTTATGTAAACAAGCAATATGAAATCATATTATTGATAATAATGCGACGTCTCTTTAAAGATCTATCTAATTTAAAAATATCATCCGATTGGTTTACCATAAAATATGATTTGCAATTCACTTATGATTTGCTTAGCTCATTATTGCTTTTCTATTTGATTTATATCTTTTATTCCCAGAGCCAAAAAAAATATCATGTTGATATAACCAATAAAAAAACTGAAAAAGGAAGACTAAAATATACCGCAATTAAAAAAAATGTAGCCTCTCTTTTAGTTCCTGTTGTATTTATTTTGGCTATATATTCTTTTGTAAGTTGGTTGATCGAAATAGCAATTACATTTGAAAAATCGGCCGAAGTATTTAAAAACATCAATAATATTTTCTTTGAGCAATTTTTCTCTTTACTGATAATAGTAGATGTAATTTTATTACTCGTATCTTTCTTTTACACTGACCAATTCCATAAAGTGATTCGAAATTCAGGATTCATTATTTCAACCATTTTAATTCGACTTTCATTCACGGTCGATGGTGTAATGAATAATATATTGGTAATTACCGCTGTGGTATTTGGTCTATTAATTATAGTAATCCACAATAAATTTGAGAGAAACATTCAGGTCATCCAATAATCAAAACTATTGAAAATAAAAAACCCCAAAAACGAAATCGCTCTTGGGGTTTGCTATTTTATCTAAACTCATTTAAGGAACGTTCAATAATTCCGAGACATTCATGAATTTGACTTTCGGTAATTACTAAAGGTGGTGCCAATCGAATTTTGTTACCGTGAGTTGGTTTGGCTAACAAACCATTGTCTCTGAATTTCAAGCAAATTTCCCAAGCCAAATCAGAATCTTCTTCACTGTCAATCACAATCGCATTTAGCAATCCTTTTCCTCTAACCAATTGAATCAAGGGATTTCTAGATTGAATTTCTTTCAATCCATGACGGAAAACTTCCCCTAAATAAGCGGCATTTTGTGCCAGATTTTCGTCTTTAATTACGTCCAAAGCTGCAATGGCAACGGCGGCTGCAATTGGATTTCCACCAAAAGTGGAACCATGTTGTCCTGGCTGAATTACATTCATAATGGCATCATTGGCCAATACTGCCGAAACTGGAAAAACACCTCCGGAAAGTGCTTTACCTAAAATCAAAATATCCGGTTTTACTTCCGGTTTGTTTTCGCAACCTTTTTTACATTCGCAATTGCCACAAGTGGCTAATAATCTACCAGTACGCGCAATTCCAGTTTGAACCTCATCGGCAATAAACAATACATTATTGGCTTCGCACAATGCTTTGGCTTGCGCCAAATAGCCTTCGGTTGGCACATATACTCCTGCCTCACCCTGAATTGGTTCTACCAAGAAACCAGCAATGTTTTTGGAAGAAGACAAAGCTTTCGCCAAAGCATCGACATCATCATAAGGTATTTTGATAAATCCATTGGTAAATGGTCCAAAATTCTTGCGTGCCGATTCGTCATTGGAAAACGAAATTATAGTAGTAGTTCTTCCGTGGAAATTGTTTTCACAAACGATGATTTGCGCTTCATTTTCAGGAATTCCTTTTACTTCATAAGCCCATTTTCTACACAATTTTAAGGCTGTTTCTACTGCCTCAGCACCCGTATTCATTGGCAATACTTTGTCGAAACCAAAATACTTGGTTACATATTCTTCATACGGACCCAATTGATCATTGAAAAATGCCCTAGAAGTCAAGGTTAATTTTTGTGCTTGTTGCACCATTGCACCAACAATCTTTGGATGACAATGCCCTTGGTTGACTGCTGAATAGGCCGATAAAAAATCAAAGTATTGTTTCCCATCTACGTCCCAAACATAGACGCCTTCTCCTTTTTCTAAAACCACTGGAAGCGGATGGTAATTGTGTGCTCCGTATTGATTTTCTTTAGTAATTAGTGCTTCTGATGTAGAAGACAATGTAGTAGTATCGTGACTCATAAGTAGCTTATTTTTTTTGAAAAATTACAAAACAAATTTAGTCAATTCTATATATAATAAACACTAAAAAATACTTTTTGACTTAATTAATTACAATAAAAGTCAATTATTAAAATAATTAAATATTTAAAAGTTAATTTATTAAATTTTATCATAAAAACATAAAATCAAAAAGAAAAATAACTTACTTTTATTGGCTACAAAAAAGTAAATTTAACTTTTAAAATCCCTTTCAATGGAAAAATTAGATGAATTCGATATCAAAATCATCAAAGAATTAGAAAAAGATGGTCGCATAGCCTACTCCACCATTGCCGCTAATTTGAAGATATCCAACACGATGGTGCACCAACGAATTAACAAATTAACCGAACAAGGAATTTTAGCTGGTATCCAACCCGTAATCAACGAAAAAAAAGTGGGTTACGATTGGGGTGCTTTTACTGGTATTACTTTAAACAAAGACCACGATTCAGATCGAGTTATAGAAGCGCTCAAAAAGATTCCTGAAATTACCGAATGTTACTATATTACTGGTTCTTACACTTTATACATTAAAATGATTGCTAAAAATCACGAACACATGCGTAAAATTCTGTACGAACAAATCGACTCCATTCCTGGAATTGCCAAAACCGATTCAATCATAGAATTGGGATGTGCATTCAAAAGAAATATTTCACTTTAATATACACCATAATGAAACATACTTATCAAATTCAAAAAGGAATTCAAATTGCATTTAGTTTATTTCTTATTTTTTGTTTTTCATTGGCGAATGCCCAAAAATCAAAAGGAAAATTATTTATTATTGGTGGTGGAAACCGCTCTGATCAATTGATGCAACAATTGGTCGATATATCACAATTCAAAAAAACAGATTATATCGTGGTATTGCCCATGTCAAGTGAAGAACCTGATAGCGCTTACATTTATTTTAAAGATCAATTCAAACGATTGACTCCTAACCCTATTGTCATGTTGAATTTTGATAAAACAACCGTTCAAAATCCAAAGCTAAACGACTCCTTACAAAAAGCAAAACTCATTTTTATTAGTGGTGGAGACCAAACACGTTTTATGAATGTAGTCGCTAATACACCTGTTTATACATCTATTCATAAAGCATTTCAAAACGGAAGTATTATTTCAGGAACTAGTGCTGGAGCAGCTGTAATGTCTGAAAATATGATCACAGGTAATCAGAAATTAGAAAAAGAATATTCAGGTACATTTGAAACTATTCGTTACGATAACTTAGAAACTACTCCAGGTTTAGGATTGGTTACCAATGCTATTATTGACCAGCATTTTTTGGTAAGAAGCCGTTTTAACCGCTTGATCTCAGCAATGGTGGAGTTTCCGAATTTGACTGGAATTGGAATTGATGAAAGTACCGCCATTATTGTAGATGGAAATAATGTAAAAGTAGTGGGAGAAAGCGAAGTGGTTGTCATGAAAAAACCAATCGGAATTCAAAAATACTCGTCAAAGAAATTGATTTCTTTAGAAAGTATGCAAATGAGTATGTATGTAGCAGGACAACAATTTAAATTAGACAAATAATGAAAATTGTACAACAAACAATAACACTTTTACTTCTGATTGGAACAAGCTTTTCTGTTTTGGCTCAAGTGAGTAATAAAGAAAGTATTCGATTAACGCAACTAGCCAAACGAGTAACCATAATTAGAGATCAATGGGGAATTGCTCATGTCTACGGTACAACCGATGCTGATGCTGTTTTCGGAATGCTGTATGCACAATGTGAAGACGATTTCAAACGCGTTGAAATGAATTATATTGAAAAATTAGGACGCCTATCTGAAATTAAAGGTTCGGCCACTTTATATAATGATTTAGAAACCCGCTTATTAATTGATGTTACTGAAGCTAAATCTGATTATCAAAAAGCGGCACCTTGGCTAAAAAAATTACTCAATAGTTATGCGGATGGGATTAATTATTATTTATACAAAAACCCAAATGTAAAACCCCTACTATTAACCCATTTTGAACCTTGGTTTCCTTTACTTTGGACAGATGGAAGTATTGGCGCAATTAGTACTGCTGATATTACTACACAAGAATTAAAAGACTTTTACGGAAAACCCGAGGATAAAATAGCCTTTGTTGCCCAAGAAAAAGACATGCAAACCGGTTCCAATGGCTTTGCTTTGGCGCCACACAAAACAGCTTCGGGAAATGCGATTTTGTATATCAATCCGCATACTACTTTTTATTTTAGACCCGAGATTCAAATTAGTAGCGAAGAAGGTTTACAAGCCTACGGCGCAGTTACTTGGGGGCAATTCTTTATTTACCAAGGATTTAACGAAAATTGTGGCTGGATGCACACTTCTTGTAATGTAGACGTTGCCGACACATATATCGAAAAAATAGTACGTCAAAAGGGAAAACTATTTTACAAATACGAAAACAAATTGCTCCCTGTCAAAGAGAAACAAATCACTTTACAGTATTTAGAAAATGGTAGAATAATTCCGAAAACTTTTACTACTTATTTTACGCACCATGGCCCCATTATGGCTAAAAGAGATAATCAATGGATTAGCTTAAAATCCAATAACCGTTCGATGAATAGTTTGATTCAAAGTTGGGAACGTACCAAATCGAAGAATTTTGTGGAGTATCAAAAAGCAATGGATTGGAAAGCCAACACATCCAACAATACAGTCTATGCTGACAATAAAGGAAATATAGCCTATTGGCATGGAAATTTTGTTCCCAAAAGAGATCCGAAATTGAATTGGGCACAACCAGTAGATGGCAGTATAGCTACAACCGAATGGAAAGGATTGCACCCAGTCAAAGAAACAGTACACTTATTTAATCCAAAAAATGGCTGGTTGCAAAACTGTAACTCTACGCCTTTTTCAGTATCGGGAAATGAAAGTCCAAAAGAAGAAAATTACCCTCCTTATATGGCGCCAGATGGAGAATCTTATAGAGGGATTAACGCTGTACGAGTATTATCTAAAGGTGAAAAATACACACTAGATAAAATAATTGAAACGGGCTATAACAACCAATTGCCTTTTTTTGAAGAACTAATTCCTGCCGTGGTCAACCAATTTGAAAAAAGTATACAAAATGGAGAAACGAAATACAGTAGCCTTTCAGAGGCCATACAAGTTTTGTCTGCCTGGGATTTAAGAAGTAACGAAAATTCAATTGGCTTAACTTTGGCAAACGAATTGGGTTTCAAATTAGATCCACTATTACGAAAAACCTATATCGATCAAGGTGAATTGGATCAGGTAGAAAACACTCGGAAATTCATACAGCATCTTAATCCAGAACAAGTACTACCGCAACTACAGGAAGTAATTACCGAGTTAACATCTAAATTTGGCACATGGAAAATGCCTTGGGGCGAATTAAATCGCTTTCAAAGACTCTCTGGCGACATCGATAATCATTTTGATGATGCTGCACCAAGTTTACCAATTAGTTACACCTCGGTATTGTGGGGAGCTTTACCTGCTTTCAAAAGTGCGTATCAAAATAATACCAAAAAACGCTATGGTTTTAGTGGTAATAGTTTTGTATGTGCGGTGGAATTTGGCCCAAAAGTAAAAGCAAAATCCCTATTAGCTGGAGGAAATAGTGGTAATCCAAGTTCTAAACATTTTAATGATCAAGCAGAAAGATATCAAAAAGCACAATTTAAAGAGGTGCTGTTTTACAAAGAGGATGTAGAAAAAAATAGTGTACGCAATTATCATCCAGGCGAATAAAATAGTAGGCATTTCAAATATTAATTCGATATTTGTTGAAAACATAAAAATGATGAAAAACTTCCAATACCTTGTATTAGGCGCACTCCTTTTCACGACTGGTGTATTTGCACAATTACAACCCGTTCAGTACAAAGATGAAGCGCAAATTTTAAATGGTTTAGCCATCAAACCTAATAAAGCAACTGCTCAAAAACCAGGAATTTTGGTGCTTCCAGCCTGGAAAGGAATTGATTCACATGCCAAAGCAACTGCTGAAAAATTATCAAAATTAGGGTATTATGCTTTTGTTGCGGATATTTATGGAGAAGGGAATTATCCACAAACCACTGCTGATGCAGGAAAGATGTCAGGATTTTATAAAAAGAATACGCTTTTGTACCAAAAAAGAATCGAATTGGCTATGGCACAATTAATTCAATCAGGGGCTAATCCAGAAAATATTGCGGTAATTGGTTTTTGTTTTGGCGGAACAGGTGCTTTGGAAGCAGCGAGAAAAAATATAAAAGTAAAAGGAGTGGTTTCTTTTCATGGAGGATTAGGACGAGACACTACACTTCCTATTAGTCCGATTACTACCAAAGTATTAGCCTGTCATGGTGCGGATGATCCTTTTGTTTCCAAAGAAGAAATTGCTGGTTTCCAACAAGAGATGCGTGAGGCTAAAGCCGATTGGGAAATGGTGTATTATGCCAATGCAGTGCATTCATTTACAGATGTTGATGCAGGAACCGATAATTCCAAAGGAGCTGCTTATAACGAAAAAGCGGCAACTCGCTCTTTTGAACACATGAAATTATTCTTAAACGAAGTATTACTTAAATAATTAACTAACCTATATTAAATTACAATGAAAAAAATACTTTTTCTTTCCCTTATTGCCTTGGGAACATCTTGTAAAAACGGGGCTTTGGTAGCAACTAAAAACGTTGATCCAACCGAGTACATGAAAACTATTTCTGCAGACGATTTAAAAAAACACCTTTATATCATTGCTGCCGATTCTATGGAAGGACGTGAAACAGGTTCGGCTGGCCAGAAAAAAGCTGGTAAGTATTTAATTAGTCAATACCAACAAAATCAAGTGTCGTTTCCAAAAGGAGCATCTGATTTTTACCAAGCAGTTCCTGCTTCTTTTTTGAACAAAAAGCGTAATAATAATCTAGCGGACTCTGAAAATATTTGGGCTTTCATTGAAGGGTCCGAAAAACCAGAAGAAGTAATCGTTATCTCGGCACATTATGATCATGTGGGTATCGAAAATGGTGAGGTGTATAATGGAGCTGACGACGATGGATCAGGTACTTCAGCATTGTTGGAAATTGCACAAGCGTTCCAAATGGCAAAAAAAGCAGGACATGGACCGAAACGTTCTATTCTTTTTTTACATGTTACCGGTGAAGAACATGGTTTATTAGGTTCTCGTTATTATTCTGAAAACCCCTTATTTCCATTAGCCAATACGGTTGCAGATGTCAATATCGATATGATTGGACGTCGCGATGCATTACACGCCGATACTAATAATTATGTATACATCATTGGAGCGAATCGTTTATCCTCTGAATTGGATCATATTAGTGCCACAATGAATCAAAAATATGTAGGTCTTGATTTGGATTATCGCTTTAACGATCCGAAAGACCCAAACCGTTTTTACGAACGTTCTGATCATTATAATTTTGCAAAATTTGGAATTCCATCCGTATTTTTCTTTAATGGCGTTCATGCTGATTACCACAAAAAATCAGACGAACCTAACAAAATCGAATACGATGCTTTGGAAAAAAGAACACAACTAGCTTTTGTTATCGCTTGGGAATTGGCCAACCGAAAAGACCGAATTGTTGTAGATGTGATTCAAAAATAATTTCAAGTATTGAATAAAAAAAGCGCTTTGGTATCTCAAAGCGCTTTTTTTTATATATCAGTTGCAATCTCTCTGGCATTCCTAGACCATTCGCTCCAAGAACCTACATATAATTTAGGCAGTGGCAAATCGGCAATAGCCAAGGCCAATAATGTATGACAAGCTGTTACTCCCGATCCACAATGTACTACTCTATTCTCTTCAGGAATAGAAACGAAAGCATTTAGGTATTTGGTTTTTAACTCTTCTGGCGACAAGAACAAACCGTTTTCGTCTAAGTTAGTTGTAAACGGAATATTGGTTGCTCCCGGAATATGTCCTGCAACCAAATCAATTGGTTCAGTTGCACCACTAAAACGTTGGGATTCGCGCACATCAATCACTACAAAATCATCTTTTTGTATTAGGGCATCCATGCCTTCCAGATCTATAGTAGGCCATTGCCAAGAATCCATAGGATAAGATGACACCACATCAGGAATTGCTATTCCTGAACTTATTGGAAACCCAGCCTGAATCGCCGCTTGAATACCACCACTCAATACTTGTACTTTTTCATGGCCAATGGAACGCAACATCCACCAAAAGCGAGCAGCAGCATTCGCTCCATTTTTATCATCATACACCACCACCCAAGTTTCGGGAACAATACCTAGATCGGTTAAAGTCTTCGAAAACTGATCCGCCGTTGGCAAAGGATGACGACCACCTATAGCGACATCTTCTTTGATATCCGCCAATTGAGTGTTGACATCTACAAACAAAGCCCCTTTTAGATGGGATTCTTGGTAATTTTGGTAAGCTAAAGGACTATTAGTAGCATCAACCAAAACAATTGTGTTGGTTTGAACCGCTTCGAGTAATTGATTGGGAGTAATTATTGGATTCATATTGGTAAAATTATCAAGATAAACTTAGTAATTATATTTCGATTATAAGCACAAAAAAAGCCCCGAATTGCTTCGAGGCTTTTGCCTTTTGGGTGGATGACCGGGTTCGAACCGGCGACCCTCGGCACCACAAACCGATGCTCTAACCAGCTGAGCTACAACCACCATTTGTATAACGGGTGCAAATATAGCACAATTGTTCACTTTCGCAAAGAAATTTTTAAAAAAATATCCCGATTTTAAATCAAATCTCCTAAGCTATTGACAGCCAAATACCTTTCTACGGTAAAACCTTCTGCATGGGCTACTCCTACTAATCGTCCTAAATCTTGTGTACGGTAATTTAAGCTTTCTAAAAAGTTTTTACTCGTAATGGGTGATTCTGGTTCTTTAGAATTAGGATCATGAAATTGAGATTTATAAGCTAAAATGGAAGCTACTTTTTTATCTGTAAATCCTGTAATATCGACTACAAAATCGGGTTTTATATCGTTCCACTGAATGTAATGATAGACTAGTTTAGGTCGCCACGCTTTTTGATTGGCTCCGTCAAGCTGTGTTTCAATTTTCATCAAGCCCGATAAAAAACAAGCATCTGAAACTAATTGACTGCCTTTGCCATGATCAATATGTCGGTCTTCAATGGCGTTACATAAAACTATCTCCGGTTGGTATTTGCGAATCATTTTAATTACTTCCAGTTGGTGCGCTTCGTCATTAGCAAAAAAACCATCTTTAAAACGAAGGTTCTCACGTACTGAAACACCCAAGATTTGAGCAGAAACAGCAGCTTCTTGATCACGCAAATCGGCTGAACCACGTGTTCCTAATTCGCCACGAGTCAAATCAACAATTCCAACCGTTTTGCCCAAAGCAATTTCTTTTAAAATTGTCCCTGCGCAACCCAACTCAACATCGTCCGGATGTGCTCCAAAAGCCAGTATATCTAATTTCATCTTGATAGAGTTTTTTGTAATTCTATAGTATTCGTTTCATAGTCATGGACTTATTCACGCTTTCCTTCCATTCTTTCTCAGGATTGCTGTCTTTTGTAATACCGCAACCCATATATAAATGAGCCACATTATTTTCAATTTGCATACAGCGCAAATTTACAAACAAATCCGATGCAAAGTTGCGATTCAATTCACCTAAAAAACCGGTGTAAAAACTACGGTTGTAATTTTCATTGGCTACAATAAAAGCTTTCGAAATCGCTTTGGGTACACCACAAACTGCGGGAGTAGGATGCAATAACTGAATCGCTTTTTTCAAATCCAATTCAGGCCCAAACTCGCCAGAAATATCAGTTTTAATATGCCAAAGAGTACCTGCTTTAACGCTGTAAGCTTCTGAAACATGAATTTCTGAACCCACCTCTTTTAATTTTGAAACAATATAATCGGTAACAAATTGTTGTTCTTCTTTTTCTTTTTGTGGCCAACTCACCGTTGCTTCACCTGTGTCTTTTTGCGTCCCCGCCAAAGCCATCGTTTCAAACGAATTAGCAGTTGCTTTTAGCAATTGTTCTGGACTGGCGCCTAGCCAAGTACCCATTTTAGGATGGTACAAGCAATAGACAAAAGCAGAACGGTATTGGGCTACCAATTTTTTAAAAGTAGTACTCAAATCAAAATGTTCGAGAGCAACACTTTCCTTTCGTGAGACCACTACTTTTTGGAATTCACCAGTATGAATGGCCAGAATTCCTTTGCTTACCAAATTTTGAAAGCTGGCTTGCGCCGAGGTATCATTGCCAAAATCAACTTCATTTTGCGGAATCGTGTCTGAGTTCGCAATCCAATCTTCGCTACAGTGTTCCGAAGCGTTTTCTGGAATAATATAATTCTGACTTCCGTCGAAAGAGGCAAAAACAAAGCCTTTTTCGGTATAATCGTGTACTTCAAATAAGGTATCATTTTTTTGAAACAAACCTAAAACGGTATCCGAATTTGGTTTGGAATATACCACAAAAGGTAAACTTTGTTGGTGATGACGAACAATCTTATCGACTAATGAAATCATGGGAATGTTTTCTATTTATTCGATTTTTCGTTTTGGCAATACCATATTGGTCAATTTACAAAGGGAAATTAAACTTCCTTTTTCATCCACAATTCTAATTTCCCAAAGGTGAATACTTTTCCCTTTATGGACAATTTTGGCAGTAGCCGTCACTATTCCGTTGCGTTTCGATTTTAAATGATTAGCAGCAATCTCGATACCACGCACTTCAAACAAATCTGAATTAACAAACAACATCGACGCTGCGCTTCCTACACTTTCAGCTAATGCGACAGTTGCACCTCCATGAAGCAATCCCATAGGTTGATGTACCGAAGGATTAACAGGCATAGTAGCTACTAAGAAATCTTCACCCGCATCTACATATTCAATGTGTAAAGTTCCCATCAAAGTGGTTGCAGCATACCCATTGCAATAGTCTAGTATCTTTTGTTTATCGAATGTCATAGTCTAGTTTTTGAAGATGTAAAAATAGGATATAAATAATAAGTCCTAAAATAAAAATGGAATAAAGATAACAGAGCAAATTTCAATAATAGTATTGGTTCCACAATAATTTTCCAATTATTCGTTATTTTTACCAAAAAACAAAACCCATGCAGCTGAATCGATTGTTGTTTCTTATCGGAATCCTAGTGACGGTATGTTCCTGCCGTTCCGATTTTGAGACGGTTAGCAGCAAAGGGGATTTAGTTTTTTCTCAGGACACGATTTTTTTAGACACCGTTTTTAGTACTATCGGTTCCAGTACATTTCAACTCAAAGTCTACAACAAAAGCAACCAAGACATTTCCATTCCTTCGATTCAATTAGGCAAAGGAGTAAGTTCCAAATACCGAATGACCGTTGACGGCATGTCGGGTAATCAAGGCAAACAATTTCAAGACGTGACACTTTTGGCCAAAGACAGTCTCTATATTTTTATCGAAACTACTGTCAGTGCATCTGATGCCAATCCAACTGATTTTTTATACACTGACCAAATTCAATTTGGCGGCGGAGCGAACCTTCAAAAGGTGGAATTAGTAACTTTGGTAAAAGATGCTGTTTTACTTTTTCCACAACGATTATCCAACGGAGGAAAAGAAACAATTCCCCTGGGAAACAAAACCGTAGAAGGTTTTTATTTGGACGATACTCAGTTGCAGTTTACCAATCAAAAAGCCTATGTGATTTATGGATACGCCGGAGTTCCTTCAGGGAAAACCGCCATTTTTGATGCGGGTGCGAAAGTTTATTTTCATGCCAATTCCGGTTTGATGGTTGGCAATACTGCTTCGCTACAAATCAATGGTCGAAGTTCCTCAACTAGCCAAATGGAAAACGAAGTTATTTTCCAAGGTGACCGACTCCAATCAGATTACGCCAATGTTCCTGGACAATGGAAAACTGTTTGGATTGACCAAGGAGCAACTAATAATACGATCAATCATTTAACGATTAAAAATGCATCTATTGGTTTGATGATCCAAAATAACACTGGAACTTCAACTAACATCAAAAACACTCAAATCTACAATTCGGCTCATTTCGGAATAGTAGCTCAAAACGGAAAAATAAATGCTGAAAATGTAGTTGTCAATAGTGCTGGAGAAGCTGCTTTATCTTGTACTTACGGAGGTAATTATACGTTTACCCATTGTACTTTTAATAACAACTGGAATAGTTCCAACCAAATGGCTGTCAGTTTGAGTAATTTCAAATTAGGTGCCGTACCTGAAACGAATGCCTTAAGTAAAGCAAGTTTCAACAACTGCATTATTTATGGAGCTTATACTAACGAATTGGAATTAAGTAAAAAAACAGGAGCCGCTTTTGAATACCAATTCAACAATTGTTTGATCAAAATGGATGCGAAAGCCGGGGCAACAAATCCATTATACAAGTTCACAAATGATCCTGCGCATTATAATGCCATACTCTTGAATCAGGATCCGAAATTCCAAAGTAGCTCAAAAAACAAACTCAACATTGATGCGACATCAGCAGCTTTCGCAAAAGGAAATGCGAGCTATCTCATTCCGTTTGATATTTCAGGAACAACAAGAACTTTACCACCGGATTTGGGTGCCTACCAAAGCAAACCATTTGTTAACTAATTTTTCATAAGTCTTTGCTTTTGTTACTTGCTCGAACTATTTATTTAAACTAAATTTGCATCGCAATACAACAAACTCAATACAATGATTCATTTCTTTGAAAACCAAAGTAAAA
>JACCDL011257357.1_pt1 | contig 49180 bp, 52 predicted proteins | sample 7441931 | NCBI WGS metagenome assembly JACCDL01 (sample SAMN15323437, study PRJNA562643) | freshwater metagenome | isolation source: river surface water | place: USA:Blue River Watershed | collected 2017-08-16
CAAGCGACGCCTGACTCACGCTACGTTGGTGCACCCTTCCTATGTAAAATCTGTGAAGGCAAAGCTCGCTCTGTAATCATTTTGTGTTGTTCTCTGGTTTAATTAACCCTGCGTAAACGCCCCTAAGAGTCCGCCACGTAGTCTGCTACCGAATCGGTCCGCGTTACCAAAAATCAATTTTCTATGCCACGTTCCGTAAATAATGTTGCCTCTCGTGCGCGCCGCAAGCGCGTCCTTGAAATGGCAAAAGGCTACTTCGGTCGCCGCAAAAATGTTTGGACGGTCGCCAAAAACGCCGTCGAAAAAGCCCTAGGTTACGCCTACCGTGACCGCCGCGCCAAAAAGCGCAACTTCCGCGCCCTGTGGATTGCCCGCATCAACGCGGGTGCCCGCATGCACGGATTGTCCTACAGCCAGCTGATGGGCAAGCTCCACGCCAACAACATCGAACTCAACCGCAAGGTCTTGGCTGATTTGGCCATGAACCACCCGGAGGCGTTCAAAGCCGTTGTGGAGAAGGTAAAATAAATCGAATAGAGCTACTACTACGAAGCCGCCGGTTCCGCAAGGAGCCGGCGGTTTTATTTTACCGGATCAGCACCGGAGCACCCAGCGGAATCCGCCGCAGGCGAAATGAAGCCAGTCCGCCCCGCCCTCGGTCCAGCGACCGAGCTCCGCACCGGGACCGAGCGCGCGTTCGAGCACCTCCACCGTGAGGTGTTCGGGGCGCAGGAACCAACGCCGGCCCTGGCGAAACGACTTGGGGTGGTCGCGCAGCGCGGCGGGAACCCGCGCCGCGGGGAGCTCGTTGACCGGCCCCCAGGCATAGGCCATGGGCTTGGTTCGGGGGGTGCTGTAGAGCTGCTCCGCGCTGCCCGACTCGACGATACGGCCCTCGTGCACTACGTCGATGCGGTGGGCCCATCGGGCGGCGTCGCGCACGTCGTGGGCCACCAGTACCACCGTGCAGCGGGTCTTGCGCTGCCACGCGGACAGAAGCTGCAGCAGCCGCTCTTTGTGGTATCCGTCCACGTGGCTAAAGGGTTCGTCGAGGAGCAAAACGCGCGGACGTCCCAGAAGCGCTCGGCCAATCGACAGGCGCTGCTGCTCACCTCCCGAAAGGCTGTGGGCGGGACGCGACGGATCCATTCCCAGGCCCAGGGTGCGCATCATGCGCCGTACCAGGCGGTCTTCTTCGTCGTCGAGTTTGCCCAGCACCAAATCAAGCAAGTTGTCGCGTACACTGCGGTAGGGCGAAAGCCCGAAATCCTGCTTCACCCAGACCACCCCGGGATGGCCCGCGATGAGTCGGTCGCGCGCGTGCGCGCTCCGCCCTACCCACACGTCGCCTTCGTCGGCAAACACCTGGCCTGCCAGCAGCGAGAGCAGCGTAGACTTACCGGAGCCCGAAGGCCCGTAAAGCGCCACAATTTCGCCGGGCGTCGCCGACCACTGGGGTACCGACAACAAAAAAGCGCCCCGTGCCAGGCTGAGGCCGTCGGCACGGAGCGCGTAGGGATGGGCCACGACCTAGAGGTGGATTACCTCGCCGTAGGCTGCCGCGGTGGCTTCCATAACCGCTTCCGACATGGTCGGGTGCGGGTGCACGGCCTTCAAAAGTTCCATTCCGGTGGTCTCGAGCTTGCGAGCCGCCACGATTTCGGCAATCATTTCGGTCACGTTGGCGCCGATCATGTGGGCTCCAAGGAGCTCGCCGTACTTCGCGTCGTAAATCACCTTGACAAAACCGTCTTTGGCTCCTGCGGCCGAAGCCTTGCCCGAAGCACTGAACGGAAACTTGCCCACCTTCACATCAAAACCGGCCTCCTTGGCCGCCTTCTCGGTGTAGCCAACGCTCGCAATCTCGGGCGAACAGTACGTACAGCCCGGGATGTTGTTGTAGTCCAGCGCCTGGGGATGGTGGCCGGCAATGGCCTCGACGCAAATGATGCCTTCGGCCGACGCGACGTGGGCAAGGGCCTGGCCCTTCACAATGTCGCCGATGGCGTAGTAACCGGGAATGTTGGTGCGGTAAAAGTCGTCTACCACCACCCGGCCCTTGTCGACCGCAATACCCACGCTTTCCAGGCCGATGTTTTCGATGTTGGTCGTCACACCCACTGCGCTCAGGACCACGTCGCACTCCATAGTGTGCTCGCCCTTGGCGTCGGCGTAGGTCACCTTGCACCCTTTGCCCTTGGTGTCCACCGACTTCACCTCGGTGCCGGTAAGGATCTCGATGCCCTTCTTCTTAAAGGTTTGCTCGAGGGCCTTGCTGACCTCTTCGTCTTCGTTCGGAACAATGCGCGGCAGGTACTCTACGACGGTCACCTTAGTCCCCATGGCGTGGTAGACGTAGGCGAATTCCACCCCGATGGCTCCGGAGCCGACAATCACCATGCTCTTGGGCTGCTCGGGGAGCACCATGGCCTCGCGGTACCCGATGATTTTTTTGCCGTCCTGGGGCAGGTTGGGCAGCACGCGGCTGCGTCCGCCCGTGGCGATGATGATGTGCTTCGCGCCGATCACCTGGGTTCCGGACTCGCCCTTGACCTCGACCTTGCGGCCGGGCATCAGGGTACCGTAGCCCATGTGCACGTCGATTTTATTTTTCTTCATCAGGAACTGAATGCCCTTGGACATGCCGTTGGCGACGTCGCGGCTGCGGCCCACCACCTTGCCGAAATCGTGCTTGGCATCCTTCACCGTAATTCCGTATTCCTCGGCGTGCTGAATGTACTCAAACACCTGCGCACTCTTAATCAGCGCCTTAGTGGGAATGCAGCCCCAGTTAAGGCAGACTCCGCCCAAGCTTTCTTTTTCAACCACCGCCGTTTTCAAGCCCAATTGGCTAGCGCGGATCGCGGCCACATAGCCGCCGGGGCCGGAGCCCAATACCAGTACGTCGTATTCCATGGTCACAAAGGTAGGTAGGCCACCGCCGAAATTTCGAACCGCGCGTCCTTCGGAAGCCCCAAAACCGCCACGGTCTCTCGGGCCGGCTTGGCGTCGCCCATAAACTCCGAATAAATCGCGTTAACTGCAGCAAAATCAGCCATATCACGAAGGAACAAACTGCACTTCACCAAGTTGGCCGCCGTCATGCCTTGGCTTTCAAGCACCGCCATCAGGTTGGTCAGCGCGGTGCGCACTTCGGATTCGAGCGAATCGTTGCGGAATTCGCCTTCGGGCGTTAGGGCAATCATTCCCGAAATAAACAAATTCGGGCCGGCCCAGACCGCTTGGCTGTAGGGGCCAATGGGGGCGGGCGCATGGTCGGTGGTCACGGATCGGAGCATGGGCTAAAGTTAGGCTGCGCGGGCGGACTACCTTTGGTGCGATGACCCTCGGCGTACTCGACAACCGCGACTCGTTCACCTTCAACCTGGTGCACCTGTTGGAACCCCACTTCGACGCGGTGGTGGTACGCCGCTGCGACGCGCCGGACGCCCTCGAGGCCCTTCATGGGGTCGACGCCCTCGTGCTTTCGCCTGGCCCCGGACTTCCGCGCGAATCGGGTTTCCTAATGGACGTCATTGCTGCGCACTTTGGCCGCACGCCCATGTTGGGCGTCTGCCTGGGCATGCAGGCCCTGGCCGAATTCACCGGCGGTAGCCTGGAGCACACCGGAATTCCCCGCCACGGAATCGCTCGACCGATCACGTGGGTTGCCTCCGACGCGCTCCAAGACGGCCTAACGAACCCGATGCCGGTGGGCTGGTACCACTCCTGGGTAGTTGGCCGCCGCAACCTGCCTGCCCAGTGGCGCGAACTGGCTCAGGACCACGAAGGCCATTTGGCGGCCATGCGGCATTCCGAACACCCCATTTGGGCGGTACAGTTTCACCCCGAAAGCGTGCTTACGCCAAACGGTCAGACCCTGCTCAAAAACTGGGCACTTAGTAGTCGCCGAGTCCGCGGCGGCGCTGCACTTTAAGCGCATTGAGCAAGGGAGCGGTCACCCCCATGCCGATGGTGTAGCTGCGCGCGTAGCCGAAGGGAACCCAGCGCAGGTTCATCTGCCAGCAGTGTATGGTTCGCACCACATCCAGCGAAGTAAACGTGAAGTCGCCTTTGGCCAAGTCGTAGCCGCTGGCAAAGCGAATTTTCCAGTTTTGGGTTGCGTCCAAGCTGCCGTCAACCCGCAACGCATGCGTGGTTTGGTAGCCCGTTTTGAGGGCCGTCGTGCGCAGCGAATAGCCCGCATTAAGGGTCCACGGCGCAGCCCAGTTCGCCTGTTCCAGGGGGGCGTAGTAGTCGGCGAAGTAGTTCTCTTCGAGCCCCAAGTCGTTGATTTTTGGGGCGCGGCGCCCTTCAGACGAACCGCCCCGAAGGCGAAGGTCCAAACTAAACTGATGCATGGTTGGGCGCAGCAAACCCTGGCCCATGCTCGCGGCAAATTGCTCGGTGCGCAGGCCCGCGGAATCGATGCCGTACCAATCAAACAGCCCCTGGTAGTTGACTCGGTAGGCTCCCTTGCCCCAGGACGACGACGCGCGGATTGCCAGGTTTTCCCAGGGGTGGGTGGCCGCTGCCGCGTTGTAGCCGGTTTCGAGGCTTAGGTCGTCAATCAGGTTAATTTTTTGTTCCGACGCGGAGTCCCCCCGACCGCGCACTTTGGCGTCGAGCGTGTTGCGCAGCCTGAAGCGCACGGCACCCAGTTGGCCGCCACCGGGGGCTCCGTAGGTGTACCCGTCAAAGCGGTTGAAGCGTTGGAGCGTGCCGGCGGTATCCGACTGAATTTCTTGGTACACATTCCATCGCGGGTCCGAAAAATCGGGGCGCAGCACCGCGCTCACCGAGGGATACAGCACGTGGCGCAGCGCCGAAAGGGGTCCGCGCTGAAAGCGAAACAATCCATAAAGGGTCGTATTGGCCGAGGCCGAGGCCCGAAACTCGCGGGCGGCAAAAAACCCCTTGACGGTATCGGAGCGGACCGCCTGGGAGTCGGCGTCCCAGCGGTAGTTGAGCGCCGTCGGATACCATTTTTCGGCCCAATCGGCGCTCGGATTAATCGTGATAAACCGCAGCAGCTTGAGGTTGGTGTTGAGCGACGCGGAGTGCTGAACCCCGCTTCGCAGGCGCGCCGGATCAAAAAGGCTCGAGGGATCCTGAAGCTCTTCGATCAGGCCTTGGGTTTCGTTTCGGCCGTTCATGCTGTAGGTCAGGCCAATACCCTCGTACCACTTGGCGGAACCGCTGCGAACCTTGCGGGCGAAGGGCTGAACCCGAGCCATTCCGAGGGTGAATTCGGGCAGCGAAAGCGCCAGCGTGCCCTTTTGGTTGTTTTGGCGGTGGCGCAGTGCGCCCGTGAAGGTGAAGGGCGTACCGGGAAAGCGCTGCACCAAACTGATCGACGACGACAGGTCGTTTTTCAAAAAATCCTCGGCGTTGGTGGTGGTGTTCTTGAAAAAACTCCCGGTGGCGAGTTCAACGCGGGCCGAAAAACTGCGGCTCGGGTGCGCCTTGGCGTCCTGGGTATGGTTCCACGAAATGCGGTAGTCTCGGGCATCATAAAACTGGCCGTAGTCGGCGTAGCGCGGATCTCCGTAGCGCGTTCGGTTGGCCTGAACCGAAAGTCCGCCCGAAAAACGGTAGCGGTAGCGGTAGTTGGACTGTGCCTGAACGCCCCAGGAGCCGCGGGAATACAGGTCGCCGGTCAGCTTCAGGTCGAGGTGGTCGTTGAGCGCCCAGTAGTGGCCAAACCCCGTCAACCCAAGGCCCCACTCACGCCGGTCGGCGAAGTTGGGCAAGATGAAGCCCGAGGCGCGCTTGTCGATCATGGGAAAAAAACCAAAGGGCAGCGCCAAGGGTGTGGGTAGGTGGGCGAGTTCGAGGTAGGCTGGGCCCGTAACAATGCGCTTACCCACGTCAAAGCGCGCCTGGGGCGCCACGATGGCAAAGTGCGGTTCGACGTGGTTGCAGGTAGTAAAGCGCGTGGAACCAATGTAGTAGCTCGAGTCGGTAATCATTTTTACCTGCCGGCCCGAGAGGAATCCGCCGCCTTCTTGGCTGGTGGATTGGTACACCCAACCCCGCTGGGTTCCGTAGTTGTAGCGGAGCGTGTCGGCGCCGATCTTGCGGTCGCCCTGGGTGAACACGGGCCGACCCACGTAGCTGCCGTCGGGTTGACGGGCACCGTAGGCCTTGAGTTCGCGGAGCTTCCAGTCGATGGAAATAAACTCGGCTTCCAGGGTAAACTCCGCGGATTCGGCACGGGCCTTGCCCTGGAGCATGGAGGTATGTGCGCCGGGGCGGGTTACGCCCTGCTTCTCGGAGGCGAATCGAATTCCGTCGCCGTCGAGCACGCCCTGCGCCGAGGCCGAAAACGACATAATTCCCGCTATAATTGCGGTGCACGCGTGTACCTTTGAAGCGACGTTCATGAAATCAGTGACCAAAAGTAGTACCTACCAACGCCTGGCGTTGGTTTTGATTGCCCTCTTGGCAATTCCGCAGACCGGCTTCCAGCCCGCTGCCCGAATGAGTGACGAAGTCCGCACGGTAATTATCGACGCCGGACACGGGGGCACCGACCCCGGCAACCTGGGCACCCGCCGGTACAAAAAAGCCGAAAAAGATGTGTCGCTCGCCGTGGCCCTGAAGGTGGAGCAGTACATCAAGGAGCGGTTTCCCGACGTCAAGGTGGTGATGACGCGCCGCACCGACGTCTACCCCACCCTGCACGAGCGCACCGTGATCGCCAACCGCGCCCAAGGCGACGTATTCATCTCCATCCACTGCGATGCGGCCGAAAACCGCTCGGCCTACGGCTCGTCGACCTACGTGATGGGCAAGGACCACGACGACGAAAACCGCGTGGCCATGCGCGAAAACTCGGTTATTTTGCAGGAGGACAACCAAGAAGTCTACGAGGGTTTTGACCCCAGCAAGCCCGAGTCCTACATCATGCTCACGATGTTCCAATACGCCTTCATCCAGCAGAGCGTTGAATTGGCCCAGCATGTTCAGAATTCGTTTCGCGACGACGTAGGCCGCAAGGACCGCGGGGTGCGGCAGCAACCGCTCTACGTGACGAGCCGCACGGCGATGCCCTCGGTGCTGATTGAACTGGGGTTCCTTACCAACAGCGCCGAAGAGGATTTTTTGATGACCGAAGAAGGTCAAGATCAAATGGCCCGCGCGATTTCGCGGTCGTTTGCGCAGTACAAGGTGCGCCGCGAGGGCGGATCTGCGGCCAACGAGGCACTGAAGACACCCGCCAAACCCGTCGCTGATCCCGCAGCCGTTCCGAATGCCGCGGCGCCCAGCGCACCGGTCTACGATGCCGTTCCCCTAGCGGAACTTGTTCGCCAGACGGAACCCACGCCCGCAGCCGTCCCGGAGCCGGTGAAGGAAAACGCAGTGGCCGCTTCGGTTCCGGATTCGCCCCCAGCGGCAACGGACGCAGCGGCAGCGACCGTTAAGCCTGAAGTGTACTTTAGCCTGCAGCTCAGCGTGAGCGCCCTGGAAAAAAGCCTCCGTGAATCGCCGTTTTCCGGCCTTCGCGACGTTTTTGTGGTAAAAGACGGGCGCCTGTTCCGCTACCTTCAAGGACACTATCCAAGCCGTGCATCGGCCATCGAGGCCCTGACGGCCGCGCGCCAGGCTGGATTTGCCGACGCTTTTGTGGTGGCCTACCGAGGTTCCGCGCGAATTACGCTCGATGAAGCAGATCAAGCTCTTAAACCCTAACTTGTAGACCATGCTTAGCCGCGAACTCAAAGCCGGAATTACCGTACTCCTCGCGGGGGTCATCGTGTACTTTGGCATCTCGTACCTGAAAAACAGCAGCTTGTTTGATAAAGGCATCACCGTGTACTCGGTCTACGATCGGGTCGATGGGCTGATGGGTTCCCAGCCCGTAACCATCAACGGATACGCCATCGGACGCATTGAATCCATCGATTTTCACCCAGACCTTTCGGGGCGGCTCATTGTTGCCATGCGCATCGATACGGACTACCCAGTTCCGGCCTCGAGTCTGGCCCTGATTAAATCGAGTGACCTGCTCGGCGCCAAGGAGATTTCGATCCAAATCGGCAAGGGAACGGAGCTCATTCAAGACGGAGATACGTTGGGCAGTGCGATTGAGGAGTCGATTGGCGACGCCATCAACAAAGAAGTGCTCCCGGTTAAGGTGAAAACCGAAAAACTGCTGGCTTCCTTGGACACGGCCGTTCAGATCATGACGGGATTTTTGCAGGGGGGCGTAGAACAAGATTTTCGGTCGTCCTTCAGCAACGTCAACAAGTCTTTGGTTCACTTGAACGAAATCACGACGGAACTGGCGTCCTACATGACCGAGAACCGCGCCTCGCTTGGACGCGCCACCCAGAATTTTGAGAAGCTGTCCAAATCGCTTGCCGACAACCGCGACGAGTTGGAGCGGGTTTTTGCGAACGTGGCCAACATTTCGGATTCCCTCGGACGGGCTAACGTTGGCCAGACCATGCTCGCCTTGGAACGGACCTCCCGCAACCTCGATGTGGTTACGGGTCGGTTGGCCAACGGCGAAGGCACTTTGGGCAAGCTCAGCGCCCAGGATTCGCTGTATACCCAAATTGATAAAACGGTTCAGTCCCTGGATCGATTGCTCCTTGATTTGCGCTACCATCCCGAGCGCTATGTTCGATTGTCGGTGTTCGGACGCCGACCCAGCCGCGTCGAAGAAGAATGATTTCAAGCATCGTATTTAGTGCCGTTCTCGCCGCGGGCGTAGCCGGCTTTACCTACCAAGTTCGCCGCCTCCGCCGCGGCTTAGCCCTCGCCCGCCCTTCGGGCCGCCACGACCGCCGTACCGAGCGATGGGCCACCATGGCGCGGGTCGCACTGGGCCAAGGAAAAATGGGTCCGCGCCCCTTGGCCGCCGCCATGCACCTGATTGTGTATGTGGGCTTCGTGCTCATCAACGTCGAAGTGCTCGAGATTTTGCTGGACGGAGTGCTCGGCACCCACCGGCTGCTTCGCGCGCCCCTGGGCAGCTTCTACGACGGCTTGATGAACTTCTTCGAAGTCCTCGGCTTCCTAGTCATCGTGGCCTGCGTCGTCTTTTTGGGCCGCCGGCTCGTCGCCGGTCCCGAGCGCCTGAAGCACCCCGACCTCGCCGGCTGGCCCCAGCGCGACGCCGTGAACATCCTGGTGATCGAAATCGTCCTCATGTCGGCCTTACTGCTCATGAACGCAGCGGAATACCAGCACCAAGTGGCCAGCAACGAGCAACTCGTTACGAGTTCTCCCTGGTGGATCAGCGGGCTCCTGCTGCCACTCTTCCGTGGCTGGAGTACCTCGGCCCTGAGCGCCTTCGCCACGTCGATGTGGTGGCTGCATTTTGTGGGCATCTTGGCGTTCTTGAACTACCTGCCCCGGAGCAAGCACTTCCACATCATCCTGGCCTTCCCGAACGTGTGGTACAGCAAGCTGGCCCCACGTGGCCAGATTCCGGCCATGAACTCGGTCACCACCGAAATCAAGGCAATGATGGACCCGAGTTTCGTACCGGATCCCAACGCGGTTCCGCCCGCGCGCTTCGGAGCCAAAGACGTGCATGATTTGCACTTCGCCAACCTTTTGAACGCCTACAGCTGCACCGAGTGCGGACGCTGCACCAGCGAGTGCCCGGCCAACCAAACCGGCAAAAAGTTGTCGCCGCGCCGCATCATGATGGCGACCCGCGACCGCGTCGACGAAGTGCTGGCGGGCGGCGAGTCCGCCACCCAAAAAACCCTGCTCGACGACTGGATCAGCCGCGAAGAGCTTTGGGCCTGCACCACCTGCAACGCCTGTGTGGAAGCATGCCCGGTGAATATTGATCCGCTCGACATCATCCTGCAGATGCGCCAGTATTTGGTAATGGAAGAGTCGGCCGCCCCGTCCACCGTCAATGTGGCCATGGGGAACATTGAAAACAACGCGGCGCCCTGGGCCTACCCGCAGGCGGACCGCGGCAACTGGATCCAATCGTAACGGCGTTTGTACCGCGCAACCTGACCACCAATGAGCTTAAACGTTCCCACCATGGCCGAGCTGGCCGCCCGAGGCGAATCGGCCGAAGTCCTTTTTTGGGTCGGCTGCGCCGGAAGCTTTGACGAGCGCGCCAAAAAGGTCACCAAGGCCGTGGCCAAGCTGCTGAACCAGGCCGGCGTTTCGTTTGCGGTCCTCGGTGCCGAAGAAAGCTGCACCGGAGACCCCGCGCGCCGCGCCGGCAACGAGTTCCTGTTCCAAATGCAGGCCTTAACCAACATTGAGGTGCTGAATGGATACGGCGTGCAAAAAATCGTCGCAGCCTGCCCCCACTGCTTCAACACGCTGAAGAACGAGTACCCCGAGCTGGGCGGATCCTACGAGGTTTTTCACCACAGCCAGTTCATTGAGCAGCTGCTTCGCGACGGCCGCCTTCGCGTGGAGGGCGGGAGCTTCAAGGGCAAGCGCATCGTGTTTCACGACCCCTGCTACCTCGGCCGCGTGAACGGCGAGTACGAGGCGCCGCGGGCCCTGCTCGAGAAGCTCGACGCCGAGATCCACGAGATGAAGCGCAGCAAGAAAAACGGATTTTGCTGCGGCGCGGGCGGAGCCCAGATTTTTAAGGAGCCCGAGGCCGGTACGGCCGAGGTGCACCACGTTCGGGCTGAGGAGGCCTTGGCTACCGGCGCAGACGTCATTGCCGTGGGCTGCCCCTTCTGCAAGCTCATGCTCACCGACGGCGTGACCCACCACGGCAAAGAAGGCCAAGTCCAGGTGCTCGACATCGCCGAGGCCATCGCCACCGCCAACGAACTCTAGCATGCCGCTAATTCCGTGGGCGGAACTGCCCGAATCCGCCCGTTTTTGGTGCTTTGTGGCGGACCGCCCCTGGACGGCCGACGAAGCGGCGCTACTGGAGCGTGGCCTTGACGCCCTGTGCGAAGCCTGGGCCGCGCACGGTGCCCCCGTCTACGCAGGATACCGGCTCGTGGAACAGCGCGTCCTCGCGCTTGCCGCCGACGAAGCCCGAACCGCGGCCAGCGGATGCAGCATCGACAGCCGCATGGCCGCCCTCCGCGCGCTGGGCGACCAACTGGGAATTGACTGGCTGGGCCGCATGCACGTCTACGTCGACCGCGGCCAAGGCTGGGAACGCCTCAAGCTCAGCGAGGCGCGCCAATCGGAAGGCCGCTTTCTCGACAGCGTAGCCACTACCAAGGGGGAATGGTCGCCCGTCCGCGAACTGCAGGGCTCTTGGCTAAAGCCTCCAACTAGTAACTAGCTGCCAAAAAGGCCTTAGTAGCCTCTTGCTCAATCATGTAGGTAAAGGGTAGCGTGGCGAGGTCCGCCCGAGAAACCCACACCGCGCGTTCCCCGTCTTCGTCGGGGATTTCGACCTGCGCCGACGTGGCAAAAGCCATGGGACCCCGCGCACGGACCCGGTAGAAAAAACTAAAAACCTGGACCTGAGGATCAAAAGCCGAAATGACCGAAAACTCGTTGAAAAAGATGAGCTCCTCAACGAAGACCTCCAGCTGAAGCTCTTCGAGAAATTCCCGGACCAGGGCCTCGCGAAGGCCTTCGCCCCACTCCACCCCGCCGCCGGGGTACTTGACCAGGGGCTGACCCCGAAAGCGTTCCGCACTCACCAGGACCCGGCCGTCGGCGTCTTCGAGGAATCCATAAACCCGGACGGTGCGCTTGCTCATGGCTGCAAAGGTCGCACGACGCGGAGCATTTCGCGCTTGCCCGGGGGACCTTGGGGGCGTTCGACGGTCCAGCCGCGCGCCGCGAGTGCCCGCCGCACGACGCCCTGGGCGCAGTAGGTCACCCAAATTCCGCCCGGCCGTAGCACGTCCAGCCAGCGGTGCAGCATGGGTTCTGTCCAAAATTCGCGCTGCACGCCCGGGCCGAATGCGTCGTAGTAAACTAGATCAAAATCGGCCCTAGGTAGCGCGGAATCCAAGGTCACCGGGTCGGCGTGCACCGGGAGGTTCGCCAGCCATTGGCATTCTTCGGGCGACCAGCTCATTCGGTCGGCGAACTCCGCGCGTTCCGCGTCGGGCAAGGGGTACGCCTCCCATGCCTCGTAGTGGAGCTCGAACCCGGATTCCAATGCCCAGCGGCGCGTGAGCACCGCGTTCAGGCCCGTTCCGAGGCCCATCTCCGCTACTCGGATTGCCTTGGCACCGGGATTAAGGGCGCACCACCTGAAAAAGCCTTCGGTACCGAAAACATGCTGGGCCTCCCGAAGGGCTCCGTAGCGCGAATGGAATTCCGCCCCAAACTCTGGGTGCCGAGCCGACCACGAACCGTCTGCCGTGGCGTGAAGCACTATTCGGCTACCTTGATTCCGCGAATGCGCTCCAACGGTCCCGGGCAATGCTGCTGGTGGCAGGACTCGCAGGTCGCAATTACGGCGTTGAAGGCCTCAATTTGGGCCTCGCGGTCCGCCTGGTTTTTCAGCGCGTCGTACAGCGCGTCCAAGTTGGCCAGGTAGGCCTCGGCAAAGCCCGGATAGCTCTCCTTAATCTCTTCCGGTTTGGTGGGTGTAGCCGTTTTGATTGGCTCGTGGGCCGCGCGCAGCGACTCGACGTCGGCCAGCGTGAGGGTACCGGCTTGGGCTTTGGCTTGGAGCTCCTCCATGTCGGCGGTCATCGTACGCATCGTGGCCGCAAGTTCGCTGGGTTCCGCGACGCGCGGACTGCGCTTCGGGGCGGATTCCTGCTGCTGGCAGGCCACCAGGACCGCAGCCAGGAGGCCGGCGGCTACCGCGATCTTACTCATGATCGTGTGCTTCGTTTCCTGCCTCAGCGGCCGGCTTGGCCTCCGCCTCGCCTTCGGCTACGGCCTTTTGCGGCAGCGCCACGCCCGAAGCCATCACCGTCAAGCGCACCTCAGGCTGGGTAATCGCCGCAACCACGCTGTCGGGTTCGTTGGCGTCGCGGGCCTGCTCCTGAAGCCATTCCACGCTGAGTTCTTTTCTCTTGACCGCGCCGGCAATCGTTGCGGTTTCGCCGCTGGCGTCCATGGGCATAAAAAATGCGTAATCCTTGAACTTGACCAGTGCCGTGGTGGCGGAGTCGAGCTGGACTTCCATCCAGCAGCCCTTGGTTTGGCAAATGGCCTGAATCGGCGCCTGGAAGGTCACCCAAATCGAGTCGCTGGTTTCCAACTGCTTGAGGACTTCCGCCCCCGTGAGGACTGGGGTTCCGATGGCAGCCGAATCGCCAAAGTAATCGTACACGACGACTTCCTCGGCGGGTTTCTGGGAACAGGCGGCGAGCAGCACTGCGGCGGCGGCAAAGGCAATAAATGAACGCATAACAGGGGGTTTTACCCTGCAAAAATACGTACCTTTGCAGCGCTTTGGCGCGGACGTCAAGCACAACCCTTTTTTTGCCCATGAAGATTATCCGCACCACCCAATCTCGCCTTAGCGAGGTTGACTTTGCCAACCTCGGTTTTGGATCGGGATTGTCGGACCACGCCTTTTACGCCGAATTCGCCAACGGAAGCTGGGACGAAGGCCGCGTGGAACCCTATGGCCCCCTGAAGCAAGGCCTTGCACTGCATGCCCTGCACTACGGTCAGGCGGTGTTTGAGGGCCAAAAAGCCTACCGTCAAGCCGACGGCGGGATTGCCGTGTTCCGCCCATTGGACAACGCCAAGCGCCTAAATCGCAGCGGCGAGCGCATGATGATTCCCGAGCTCCCCGAGCGCCTCTTCATCGACGGGCTTGATGCCGTGATTAAGATGGACCAAGAGTGGGTTCCGCGCGGAGCCAACCAATCGCTCTACCTGCGCCCCTTCTTGTTCGGCAGCAGCGAATTCATCACCGCCCGTCCGTCGGAAGAATACACCTTCGGCATCGTTACGAGTCCCTCGGGCGAACTCTACACCAAGCCGGTGCGCGTCAAAGTCGAGCGCCATTTTACCCGTGCCACTTCGGGCGGAGTAGGTTTTGCGAAGGCAGCCGGAAACTACGGCGGCGCCTTTTTGGCCACCCGCGAGGCCGTTCAGCAGGGTTACCAACAGGTTTTGTGGACCGACCACCACAACCACGAGTATTTTGAGGAAGCCGGAACCATGAACGTCGCGTTTGTCGTGCGCGGAACCCTGATTACGCCTGCGCTGAGCGACCGCATTCTGGCGGGAATCACCCGCGATTCCATCCTCACCCTGTGCCGCGAATGGGGCATCGCCGTAGAGGAACGCCCCATCTCGGTAGCGGAAATCATCGATGCCGCCCGGGCGGGCGAACTCAACGAGGCCTTTGGCATGGGCACCGCCGCGGTGGTCAGCCCCATCGAGGCCTTTGGCATGGAAGAGACGCTGCACCACGTTCCGGTTCCCGAAGACGGCATCGCCGCCCGCGTTCGCGCCGCCCTGTCCGACATTCGCTACGGACGCGCCGAAGACCGCCACGGTTGGATGCACCGCGTGGCGCTTTAGCCCGTTTCTTGTACCGAGATACGCGCTGCGGTTGGCTAGATACCTAGCCGTTTCTGCACCATGACCTCGACGGCCTGGCAAAGGCGCAGCGGGTCTTGAGCCCGCCACGAAGCCAAGCGAAAGCGGGGTCCGGTCCAGATGTATCGGCCCAGACGTGCGCGCGCCACTTCGTCGGCAACGTGATCCCTGAAATTCAGGCCCACGATCCACCCCCCATCGGCCTCTACTTCTTCGGCCCATTCGGCATAGTAATCCGCGTCGGCCGCATGAAAATTCAGCAGGTTGTCGCCAACGAGCACAAAGCGCACGATGCCTTCGGCGAGCATCGGATCAATCACCCGGCGCTTGAGTTCCATCACGTCGTTGTGCAGGGCATCGTTCCATTCGCCCAGGAACTCAATCACCGCACAACCCTCGGAGTAGTCCACGAACAGCACCTTGAGAAAGAGCGTTTCGCAGCCGATGTCGTCCCACTCCGGGTGAATGACAAAATCGTACATCTGGTGGTAGGCCCCGTTGCCGGGGGCGCCTTGATCCAAATAAAACGGACTCCGTGCATCTTCGGAGGCGAGGTATCGCGTGCGCCAGGCGCTGTGGGGCTCGAGGGAATGCATGGATTGATGAACCGAGCTGCGAAGATCGGGTTAACCCAGTATGATTTACTGCATCACGGGCGGAAGTGGATTGGTCGGTCGCGCCGTACACCGGGCACTAACGTCTCAGGGCCATGACGTTCGAATTCTGACGCGAACCCCAAAAAAACCGGGCGAATTTGCGTGGAATCCGGCCCAAGGATCGGTGGACCCCGCCGCCCTCGAGGGCGTTCACGGCGTAATCCACTTGGCCGGCGCCTCGGTTTCGGAGCGCTGGACCGCCAAGCACCGGAACGCCATCATGGACAGCCGCGTTCAGGGTGCCGAAACGCTGTACCGGGCACTCGCAGCCTTGGAGCATCGGCCCGAAGTATTGGTTAGCGCTTCGGCCGTCGGAATCTACCCGAACAGCCTGGATCGAACCTACACCGAAGACGACGGAGGCGCACCCGGATTCTTAGGCGATGTGGTCCGCGCTTGGGAAGCCCAAGCCGACCGGTTTGAGGAACTGGGCATGCGGGTGGCCAAGCTTCGGATTGGCATTGTCCTCGGTCGGGGCGGCGGCGTACTCGGCACCCTGCTTCCGCTGTTTCGCTTGGGGCTCGGTAGCGCCTTGGGCAGCGGCCGCCATTGGATGCCCTGGATCCACGTCGACGATTTGGCCCAAATGATCCTGCGCTTGGCAACCGACCGAAGCCTGAGCGGCGTTTGGAACGGCGTGGGACCCGCGTCCGCCACCAACAGGGACTTTAGCCGCACCCTGGCATCGGTACTCCGAAAACCCTTTTGGGTTCCGGCCCCGCCGGCCGTCGCGCTTCGATTGGTGCTGGGCGAAATGGCCCAAATTGCCCTAATGAGTACGCGATGTTCCGCCGAAAAATGGCGCGGAATCGGGTTCACCTACCGCTTTGGCGATCTGCGGTCCGCCTTGGAAGACCTGGTCTAGTCCGCTATCTTTAGCCGCATGTACCGCGAAGAGTTCCGAATACCCAGGGCGTTTCTATGGATTATTGCGATTACGGGAGGCTCGACCCTGGTCATGACGCTCGCCCTGGCGAGTCAGGATGGGTGGAACACCGAGGCACTCCTTGCCGCCTTGATCATTTCGTTGGTTCAGGTTTTTACGGGCTGGCTTTTGATGCGGCCCTGCCGAATTGCCGTGGGGCCCAGCGGGATTGACATCAGCTACCGCCCCTTCAACATCGGACCCAAGCACGTGGATTGGTCCGAAGTGGTGCGCGTTACCCACCGAAAGGTCGACCCCATGGGCGATTTTATGGGCTACGGCGTGCGGATGACCGGCTGGAAGCGCGCCGACCGCGTCATCGCCTACGCGTTTAACGAAGGGCACTACGCTTTTTTTGCGCGAACGAATGCCCCGAGCTTCGGTTTTCAAATCACCCGCCCGGACGAGTGGGAACAGGTCTTAACCGAACTTGAAGCCAAGGGCATCAGCGTGACGCGCTAACGGGCCTCGGAACCAAAAAACTGCTTGGCGTAGAGGTTGGCGTACACCCCGGCCCGATCGAGCAGCTCGCGGTGGGTACCCTGTTCCACAACCTTCCCGTGCTCCAGAACCGCGATCCGGTCGGCGTGAAGGACCGTGGCCAGGCGGTGCGCCACCACCACCGAAGTTCGGCCTTTGGTGATCCGCTCGGTTGCCTTTTGAATCCATGCTTCGGACTGGGAATCCACCGAGGATGTTGCTTCGTCCAAAATCAGGACGTCGGGATTGGCTAGGTAGGCGCGCAAAAACGCAAGCAATTGGCGCTGGCCGGTAGAGAGCATGCCGCCGCGCTCTTTGACGTCGTAGTCCAAGCCCCCGGGAAGCCCCTCCAAAAAGTCCTTAATGCCCATTTCGGCGGCGGCGGCCCAAATTCGCTCATCGGGCATGGGTCGGTACAGCGTCACGTTGTTGCGCACGGTATCGCTGAATAAAAACACATCCTGCTGAACCAAGGCCATTCGGCTGCGAAGCGCGTTAAAATCCCATGCGCGAACCGGAACACCGTCTACCCGAACGTCGCCCCGGCTTGGGTGGTACATGCCCGCCAGCAAGCCAATCAGGGTAGACTTTCCGCTGCCGGTGGACCCGACCAACGCGAGCATCTCGCCGGGTTCCGCCCGCAGCGTCACGCCGTGAAGCACGAGTTGGTCCTCGAGGTAGCCAAAATAGAGGTCGTCGAACTCGACCAGACCCCGAACATGGGGTGCTTGGTGGGTTCCGGGGCGCTCCAGCTGATCCGTTTGCTCCACCAACTTGAGCACGCGGTCGCTGGCAACCATTCCCATTTGAAGGGTGTTAAACCGATCCGCGAGCTGGCGCAGCGGACGGTAGAGCATGTTGATGAACATGATCAGCGCCGTTAGGTCGCCGATGCTCACGCTGCCCGGGGCAACCAGCGAGCGCCAACCGCCATACCAAATGGCCAGGCCAATAGACAGCGCCGACAGCATATCAATAATGGGGAAAAACAGCGAAAAGTACCAGATGCTCTTAATGTTGGCGTCGCGGTGGCGTTGGTTGATGGCGTCAAAGCGACGGGCTTCCTCGCCCTCGCGCCCAAAAAGTTGGACGACGGCCATGCCCGTAATCCGCTCCTGAACAAAGGAATTTAACGCCGCAACTTGGTTGCGCACGTCGGTAAATGCCCCCTTGATGCTCTTTTGAAACCAGCGCGTGGCCACATACAAAATCGGCACAACCGACAGGCTGACCGCAACCATTCCGGGATCAAAAAGCAGGAACATGGCCACTACCATGACCGCGATTTTGAACAAATCACCAAAAATGACCAGAAGGCCCTCGGCAAAAATATCGGCCATAGTTTCGACGTCGCTCACGGTGCGGGTAACGAGTTGTCCGACGGGAGTCCGGTCGAAAAACGCCGCACGGTAGTGAAGCAATTGACCAAAGAGCTTGACCCGCACGTCGCGAATCACCTTTTGACCCAGCTCGTTGGTCGCCAAAACAAAAAACCATTGACCGATGCCCTCGAGCACCAGCGTCAGCATGAGGGCGGCAATGCTCCAGCGCAGCATGCTGAGGTTCCCGTCTTCAACCGCAAAATCGACGGCGAGCTGGACCAAGTAGGGGCGGACCGTGGTCACGGCTCCGAGTGCCACACTCAATATGCCCGCGCTCAGGAGCAGCGTCCGGTAGGGCTGCGCAAAACGCAGCACGCGGCGCAGCACGGCCCAGTCAAAGGCCTTGCCGCTAACGCTTTTAGATGAAGTGGGGGTTTTCTCGGCCATCGAACAGGGGCGCCGCGAACTGCGCGCCCGCAAAGGTAAGCCCGTGTGCCGGGGCCGAGGGGCCCGATTCCGTCCTTTTTTGGCTAGAAAAAATGCGGTTCCATTCCGCCATTCCGCGGTCGGCTACGGCCTGCTCGACCATGGTTCCGACCAAGGACCGAACCATGTTGCGCAAAAACCGGTTGCCGACTACGTGGAACTCGAGGACCTCCACATCGACCACCCAGCGGGCGAGGTGAACCGTGCAGATGCCGTTGGTGTCGGCGCCGCCACTCCGTTCAAATGCCCCAAAATGATGCTCGCCGAGGATCGACAGCGCCATTTCGCGCAGCAAATCCAGGTTGAGTTCGCGCTCGTACTGCCATGCGGTATCGCGTCCAAACGCACTTTTTCGGCGCTGAATCCGGTAGGAATAGCCGCGGGTCACGGCACTGAATCGGGCGTGCACGTCGTCGGCCACCGGTACGGCCTCAAAAAACACGATGTCCTCGGGCAAAAAGCGGTTCATGCGGAACACGAGCTCGGCGCAGTCCACCTCGCGGTCCACCTCGAGATGCGCCACGTAATTCTGCGCATGCACGCCCGTGTCGGTGCGGCCCACCCCGACCACCGAAACGTCGGCGCGCAACCACTGCCCAAGCGAAGTTTCCAGAACACCCTGCACCGTTCGGCCTTCGGGCTGGCGCTGCCAACCAAAAAAATCGGCGCCGTGGTAGGCCAGGCGAAGCGCGTATCGACGCAGGTGCGAACTTTGGGACTCCATGAACGCCAAAGGTAGCGCCCCCTCCATTCTCGTGCTGTCCGATACCCACGGCCACCTCGATGACCGAATCCTGGTCCACGCGGCGGCGGCCGACGAAATCTGGCATGCAGGCGACGTCGGCTCCCTCGACGTAGTTGATCGGCTAGCGGCCCTGGGCAAGCCCGTGCGCGGCGTCTACGGGAACATTGACGGCGCCACACTGCGCCGTGTTTGGCCTCAAGACCAGCGTTTTACCCTAGGCGGACTGCGGTTCTGGATTACCCACATCGCCGGTCCGGCAGGCCGATTGCCCGCGTCGATCAAGGCTGCGCTTCGAAGCGAACCCGCTGACGTCCTGATATGCGGTCACTCCCATATTTTGCGGGTGGGACGCGATCCGTCGGGCGTGCTTTGCATCAACCCCGGGGCCTGCGGCGTCCACGGGTTTCACAAAGTGCGAACCATGCTTCGCTTCACCCTGCGCGACGGCCAGGTATGCGATTTGGCGGTAATTGAACTCGGAGCGCGGGGCGCCCTCCAGCCCTAGCTACTTTTTTCTTTTCTTCGGGCGAAAACTGTCGGCCTCTCGGACTTTAGCCTCATCGGACTGGATGGCGCGGTTCGCCATGGACGCGAACACGACCGCTACCAACGGAAGGGCTATGGACCAAGATTGGTCTGCGTTTGGGCTGCCGTTGAGTACCGGGATCACGTAGACCACCTCGAGGGCAAAGGCGGCCAGGATTCCGACCCGATTGACCACAAATTGGCGCTGCCGGTGCCGAAAGTAGGTGGTGTTTGCGGTGAACAGGGCCACGCCCAGACCAGCCAAGAGTGAGGACCACTCCGTTGGATTCGCCGCACCCACGGCAAACATGGAACCGGCCGCTAGGGCCATGTAAAGGGTTTGAATTCGCTGCCACATAATGTGCAAAGTTCAGGTATAGCGACGCTTCGTGTATATTTGCTCCATCAACGAGCCGGAATTCGGTTCAACTTCTCTTCTACATTCCTGTTTTTTAGTTCCTTACACCCTTATTGGTATGGCGTCAATGCCTGATCTCTCGGACCGCAAACTACCCGAGCTTAAAGAATTAGCGGAATCATTGGGCGTTCCCAAAGCGCGCTACCTGCGCAAGCCCGAACTCCTCGAAGCCATTCAGCAACTCGGCGAAGGCGGTGCGCCTGCCGCGACGCCGTCTGCGGACCGCACGCCGGAATCGGGTCCCGCCGAGGGACGCCGTCGCGGACGACCCGCACGCAGCGAGGCCGGAACGCGCGAAGGAGCCGCCTCGGATGCCGATGCCGATTCGGCCGCGCCGCAGGGCGAACGCCCACTGCGCGAAGATCGCCCGCGGCGCGAAGGTTGGGAAGAGCGCGGTCCGCGCCAGGAACGAAGCCAACGCGACGACCGTGCACCCCGTGAAGACCGCGCTCCCCGCGACGACCGAGAGCCCCGAGAGGACCGCCCGCGCCGCGAGGGCTGGGAAGAACGCGGTCCGCGCCAGGAACGCAGCCAACGCGACGACCGAGGACCCCGTGAAGACCGTGGACCCCGGGACGACCGCCCGCGCCGCGAAGGTTGGGAAGAGCGCAGCCCGCGAGAAGACCGGGGTCCGCGCGACGACCGCGCCCCCCGCGAACCCCGCGAGCCCCGTGAGCCCCGTCAACCCAAAGTCCAAGAGCCTGTTTACGAATTCGAGGGAATAATCCCGACCGAAGGCGTGGTGGAAATCATGCCCGAGGGCTTCGGATTCCTGCGCTCGAGCGACTACAACTACCTGAACTCGCCCGACGACGTCCTATTAACCCAGCAGCAAATCAAGCACTATGGGCTGAAGACGGGCGACACCGTGCGCGGTGAGGTTCGTCCTCCACGCGACCAAGAAAAATTCTTCCCGCTGACCAAGGTCCACATGATCAACGGCAAGAATCCCGACTTCATTCGCGACCGCGTGGCCTTTGAGCACCTGACTCCCTTGTTCCCCGAAGAGAAATTCAACCTCACCGGGCGAAAGGCCACCATCAGCACGCGCATCATCGACCTGGTTTCTCCGATTGGCAAGGGCCAGCGCGGACTCATCGTGGCGCAACCCAAAACGGGTAAAACGACCCTGCTCAAGGAGGTAGCCAACGCCATCGCGGCCAACCACCCGGAAGTCTACATGATCATTCTGCTCATCGACGAGCGCCCCGAAGAGGTAACCGACATGGCGCGCAGCGTGAACGCCGAAGTCGTGGCGTCGACCTTTGACGAGCCCGCCGAACGCCACGTGCGCGTAGCCAATATTGTCCTTGAAAAGGCCAAGCGCCTGGTAGAGAGCGGACACGACGTCGTGATATTGCTCGATTCCATCACCCGCCTGGCGCGCGCCTACAACACCGTGAGCCCGGCCTCGGGCAAGGTGCTTTCGGGCGGTGTCGATGCGAATGCCCTCCACAAGCCCAAGCGCTTCTTTGGTGCGGCACGAAATATTGAAAACGGCGGTTCGCTGACGATTTTGGCCACGGCGCTGATCGACACCGGCTCCAAAATGGACGAAGTCATCTTCGAAGAGTTTAAGGGAACCGGCAACATGGAGATGCAGCTCGACCGCCGCATCGCCAACCGCCGCATTTGGCCGGCTATTGACCTCATTGCTTCGGGAACCCGCAAGGAAGACATGCTTCTGCTGCCCGAGGTACTGAACCGCATGTACATCCTACGCCGACACCTGGCCGACATGACCCCCGTGGAGGCCATGGAGTTCCTCGAGGACCGCATGAGCAAGACCCGCAACAACGAGGAATTCCTCGTGTCCATGAACGGCTAAGCCGCCCGCACAGGACCCGCAACCCGAGCCGCCCCCAAACGGGCGGCTTTTTTTTAAGGTTGATTCGAGCGTTCCGCAACCGGATTCATGCCGCTTCGGCCCACCAAGACCGGACCGGAATACGCCTCTTTCGCCTCCGTGGCAAAGTCCGCCAATTGGGCGTAGCGCTGCGAAAAATGACCCAAGACGAGGCAGTTTGCCCCCGCCGCTTGGGCAATTTGACCGGCTTGACGGGCCGTGGAATGCCCCGTTTTTTGTGCCAAGGCCGCATGCCGATCCAGGTAGGTACTCTCGTGGTAGAGAAACGAAACCCCCTGCGCAAAGTCGGCAAGGGCCGGAGCATAGGACGTATCGCTCAAATAGGCCATCTGAAACCCCGGCCTTCCGGGGTCGGTAACCTCGGCGTTCCGAACCGGAATTCCCCCGCGCGTGACGGCATCGCGGCCCAGTTGAAGGCTCCGAAAATCGGCGTGCTCCAAGCCCGCAGCGACCGCAGCCTCGTAGCGCACGCGGCGCGGAGCCACCACTTCGCCCACCCGATAGCCCCAAGCCTCAATTCGGTGTACCAGCGGATGGGCCGCAATGCGCACGTCTTCGTTTTCAAAAACCACTCCGGGTTCCGCCACGCGAAACGCCACGGGGTAGGACCACGAACCCTGGCTGGCCGCATTGATTCCGCACAAAAAGGCCTCAAGCCCCCGAGGACCAACCAGGGTCAGGGGTTTGGTGCGCCCCTGAAGCGTCCACGAAGAAAGCAGGCCGGGCAGGCCAAAAACGTGATCCCCGTGAAGGTGGCTAATCAAGATCACGTCAAAGGTGGCGCCGCGCAAGCCCACCTCGCGAATGCGGATCTGGGTCCCCTCGCCGCAGTCAAGGAGCATTAAGGTGCCGCCAACGCGAAGCGATTGGGCCGAAGGATAATGCCCCGGAGCGGGAATGGCCGCGCTGCACCCCAATATCCGCCAGTCAATGCGAGAAAAGTCCATTTCGCCCAAAGGTCGCACGCGGGCGGGATGCAAAAAAGCCCTAATTTTGAGGCCACGATGGTCCAAAAGACGCTTTTAACCCAGCGCGACTGCGAAGTCACCCTGCGCAGGCTGTGCCATCAGCTGAACGAAGTACACGTTCCGTGGAATCGGACGGTGCTGGTCGGCATTCAACCGCGCGGCAGCATGCTGCTCAAATCCCTGGTGGCCCAACTGGAGTCCGATTTTGGAACCGGCCCCATCGCCCACGGACTGCTCGACATCACCTTTCACCGCGACGACTTTCGGCGCCGCGACGAACCGCTGGCCGCGAGTCCTACCGAAATGGATGTGCTCATCGAAGGCAAGCGCGTGGTACTGATTGACGACGTGCTCTACACCGGCCGTTCGGTTAGGGCCGCGCTCGACGCCTTGGGTGATTTTGGGCGGCCGCAGCGCGTGGAACTTTGTGTGCTCATCGACCGCCGGTTTTCGCGCGAACTCCCCATTCAGCCCGACTACTCGGGGCGACGCGTGGATGCCCTGAACCACGAACGCGTTCGGCTCAATTGGCAGGGCCAAACCCTCGAATCCGTACTGCTCGAATCCCAACCCTATGCCCCGGAACGCTAAGCTGCACTCGCGACACCTCCTTGGCCTTCAGCACGTTCCCGCCGAAGACCTCCACCTTATTTTGCACTGGGCTGGGCACTTTAAAGAAGTTATTAATCGTCCGATCAAGCGGGTACCTTCGCTGCGCGACATTACCATTGCCAACCTCTTTTTTGAAAACTCGACGCGGACCCGCTTGAGCTTTGAGCTTGCCGAAAAACGCCTTTCGGCCGACGTCGTCAACTTTGCCGCCTCCAATTCCTCGGTTAAAAAAGGCGAAACGCTGACCGACACGGTCAACAACATATTGGCCATGAAGGTCGACGTCGTGGTCATTCGCCACGCGGACGCAGGGGTGCCCCAGTTTCTGGCCGACCGCGTGCCAGCCCATATTGTCAACGCCGGAGACGGCACCCACGAACACCCCACACAGGCCCTACTGGACGCCTTCACCATGCAGGAGCGCGTCGGAAGCCTTGAAGGCAAAAAAGTCGTCATCGTCGGCGACATTCTGCACTCTCGCGTCGCACTGAGCAACATCTTCGGCCTTCAAAAATTGGGTGCTCAGGTTGCGGTGAGCGGACCCGCCACGCTCATCCCTCGAGCCATTCACGAGCTGGGTGTGGAAGTGATTCCCGAAGTGGACGACGCCCTGGAATGGGCAGACGTAGCCAACGTTCTTCGGGTTCAGCACGAGCGCATGGACCGCGCATTTTTTCCGTCCATCCGCGAGTACCACCGCCGCTACGGCATCACCATGGACCGCCTCAAGCGCTTGGATAAGGTTCCCCTCATACTCCACCCCGGCCCCATCAACCGCGGGGTTGAACTGACCTCGGAAGTTGCGGATTCGCCCTATGCGGCCATCTTGGACCAAGTCGAAAACGGGGTTGCGGTTCGAATGGCCGTGTTGTACCTTCTTGCATCGCAATCCAACACCCAGGATGTCCTTTAAACTCGAACGAAAGCCCCAATTTATTCACCTTCGCTGGGGCGCAGACAGCTTTGGCCTCGACGGCGTGGCGGAGTTCAAATCCCTGGTCGCCAAGCACCGCGAAGACCACATGCTGGTAAACCTGCTGGCCGCGGAAGAGTTCGAGGGGGTTGAAGACCTTCAAGACCTCCAAGCCGAGCGAATGGATGAGCTGTTTTCCTGCATTCTGATCGTTCGGGAATCCCTAATGCACCTGTTTGACGAAGACCTCGCCGTGGTGCCAACGGTACTCGAGGCCGAAGACTACTTCGGCATGGAAGACATGCAGCGCCAGCTGCTCGACGAAGGCGACGACCTTTAGTTCGAAACGAACGTCGGCGCCCACTGGCGCACATCCCATCCACCCAGGTTGCCGGAACTCATGATGAGCAGATTGAGCTCATCGGGGGCATCGCGTTCCAAAACCGCACGAAGTTCCGCTGCGTCGGTGAATACCTCGACGCGCGGTCCAAAGGCAGCCTGAACCGCTTCCGGGGCCAGGGGCGGTAGTTTTTTGTGGGCCACCGCAGCGGGATCAAATAGCACCATGGCTCGGTCCAGACCATCTAAGGAACCGGCGTACCCCGGCAAAAAGTCCGGATTCAAGCTGCTGAACGTATGGAGCTCGAGCAACCCCCAGACGGGACGGTTGCCAAAGCTCTCGGCAAACGCTGCCGTGGTCGCAGCTACCTTGGAGGGCGCATGAGCAAAATCCAAGTAGGCCGCTCGACGCGGCGAATCCGCTAAAGGCTCCAAGCGGCGCTGTGCACCCTGAAACGAGGCGATGGCCTCGTAAAAGTCCGCTTCCTGAATACCCATTTCCTGAGCCAGCCAGCGCGCGCCCTCGGCGTTGGCGAGGTTGTGCCGCCCCATCACGCTCATGGGAAGTTCGCCCATGGGCGTCTTCCAATACCACTGCGTGCCTTCGTGGCGGTGGTCCGGGGTGCGGTAGGGAATCTTGCGGATCGGCGACGTGTCGGCGGCGACCAGGGCCGCCAACTCGGCGTCTTCCTCAAAGTAGAGCAGGGTGCCGCCCGGTTCCATCGACGCCAAAAATCCGCGAAACGCGTCGGCATAAGCCTCTTGGGTCGGGAACACGTTGACGTGATCCCAGGCCATGCCCGTAATCAAGCCGACATGGGCCTTGTATAGGTGAAACTTCGGACGCGGATCCAGGGGCGACGCCAGGTATTCGTCGCCTTCAAACACCGCCCAATCGTCGATTCCGCGAAGGCGAACCGAGGCGTCAAGCCCCGGAACCTGCGCACCTACTAAGTAATCCGGCAAGCGATCCCAGTACTTCAGTACGTGCAGCAGCATCGACGTGGTCGTGGTTTTTCCGTGCGAGCCCCCCACGACCACGCGGGTCTGGCGCTCACAGGCCTTTTGAACGTATTCGGGGTAGGAATACACGGGCAAGCCGAGCTCCTGAGCGCGGAGCAACTCCGGATTGTCGGCGCGGGCGTGCATGCCGAGGACGACCGCGTCGAGCCCGGCGTGAATGCGCTCCGGGAACCAGCCTTCTTGGTCGGGAAGCAAGCCTGCTGCCAGAAGCCGGCTGCGGCTCGGTTCAAAAATGGCGTCGTCGCTTCCGGTTACGCGCACCCCCTCGCGGGTCGCCAACGCCAGCGCAAGGCTGTGCATCGCACTTCCGCCGACGGCAATAAAATGTACGTTCATTGGACCCTAGAGCTGAATCTGGTAGGCCTTCAACAGGTTCAGCCTAAACGATGGAAGCAGCGGGTAAAACAGCGGATTGCTCGGATCAATATCGATTTGGTCCACCAAAGCGGGGTCGACGTTTTCGAGCAGCAAGTTGGCCTTGAACACAATGTTCACGTTGACGTCGCGGCCCTTGCGCACCGTGAACTGGGACTGGTACTCGAGCAGTTCGTTAAAGGCCGCCGAACTAATCGTGTACTTAAACGGCTTGTAGGGCTTATCCTGCGTGGTATCGGTCGGCGACTTCCACCAACCTTCGATGACCACGGCGTTGTAGCCGCCGTTGGGGCGCGCCAAGCGGTTCATCGGACTTTCGGGCGACCACGAGGTCGTGGGCACCGCATTTTGGGCGCTGTCCAGCCCGATTCGCCACCAGTGACGGCCCGAATAGGTTCCCGACGGTAGCTCATAGATTCGGGTGAACGCGTCGTACAGCGAAGAGGTTGAGGTCACCGAAAACTCGGTGGTATCGCCCTTTACGGGGTAAATGGTGTCGCCCAGGTGGTTTTCAAAATGGTAAAAACCCATGGCCATTTCGATGTTTTTAAACCGAATTTGGGTACCCGAACCGTCCAGGGCAAAAACTTTGTTGGTGTCGATTAAATCGCCCTTGAAGTAGTAAAAGTGGCGCAGCACGATGTTGCGCTGATCGCGGGCGGGATCGGGCTCCACAAACGTCGCCTCGCAACCCGCGAAACCAAGAGCCGCAACGCATACGGCGAACCAAGCATTTTTCATGTCCGAAAATTACGCATTACCTACCGCTTCCGGTGGCCTCACTTGCTCAATGGCCACCATCACTTGATCTAAAATTTGCTGCGGAGTCGCCTCGGCCGCAAAATGAAGCGGTTCCTTGAATCGAAGCGTCAACTCAACCCGGCGCTTTTTCACGCGCAGGCCCTTCTTGTCAAATCCGCGGCGAAACCCATCCACGACCACCGGCACCACAATGGGATTCAGGTCGCGAATGATGTGGGCCGTGCCGCGGCGGCCCGGCGCAAAGGGCTTGGTCGTGCCCTGGGGAAAGGTAATAACCCAACCCACCTTAATGGCCTTCCGGATGTTATCCAAGTCCTTTGGATCCACGCCCCGATTGATCTCCTTGCCGGCTTCGCGCCAGGTGCGCTTGATGCTGACCGATCCCGCGAGCGACAGCAGGCGGGGCAAGGGTCCGGACTTCATCGTCTCCTTAGCCGCAATAAAAAACAAATTCATGCGCGGATTCAGCACCGGCCACCAGCGGTCCACCCGGTTGGGCATGCCGTTTTTGTGGTGCATGAATGCGAGAAACATCGAGGCCACATCCATGAAGTAGGTCTGGTGGTTGCTCACAAAAAGCACGTTGTCGTCGGGAAGGTCCTTGAGGTGCTCCATGCCCTCCACCCGGGTTCGGTGAATGCGGTTCAACCGATACCAGGTCACCGTGCCAAACCAAAAAATCACCATGCGCTTTGCCCACAGCGGATAGCCAAAGGGATCTCGGTACGGCAGTCGGCGGATCTTCTTCATGAATTCAACAAATCTACATCACCTTTGCGAAGTGGAGCGCGAAAAATGGCCTAACCCCAACCTGATTGCCGACCCTTCGGGGCGGCTTTGGGACCCGTTTCGGCGCAAATGGGTGGCCGGAACCCCCGAGGAATTCGTTCGCCAGCACAGCCTTCGGCGCCTGATGCTCGAGGCGCAGTGCCCGCCGGAATCCATTGCCGTAGAACGTGGCTTGACGGTTCACGGTCGGGCGAAACGCTTTGATGCCGTGGTATTCCGCCAAGGCACCCCCTGGATGCTGGTAGAGTGCAAGGCGCCCCAAATAGCCTTGAATGACGCGGTTTGCCTGCAGTGGATGCGCTACAACCTGCCGCTCGGCGCGGCTTGGGGCTGGATCACCAACGGCGTTCGGGACCGAATTTTCACGGCCGACGGCAGGGAACTCCCGCCGGACCTGCCGCAATTTGGTACCTTTGCGCTTTAGGAACGCACCATGAACCACGCCCTGCACGCGCTCTCGCCGCTCGACGGCCGCTACACCAAGCACGCTTCGGCCCTTAGCCCCTACTTTTCGGAATTTGGCTTGATGCGCTACCGCGTCCTCGTAGAGGTTCGCTACTTCATTGCCCTGTCGGCGCGCAACCTCAAGGGGCTTCCCGCCCTCAGTGCGGACCAAAAGGAGCAGCTTCACCGAATCTACGCCGAGTTCACTGAGGCCGACGCCGTGCGGATCAAAGAAATCGAGGCCACCATCAACCACGACGTGAAGGCCGTCGAGTACTTCCTCAAAGAACGATTTGAGCCCCTGGGCCTCGCCGACCGCGCCGAGTTCATTCACTTCGGACTCACCTCCCAGGACGTAAACAACACCGCCATCCCGATGTCGTTGCTCGAAGCCCACCGAGACGTGCTGCGTCCCGCGCTGGTTGCCCTCATCGACCGCCTCGAGGCCCAGGCCCGCGAGTGGGATCGACTGCCGATGCTGGCACGCACCCACGGCCAACCGGCTTCCCCTACCCGACTTGGCAAGGAATGGCGCGTGTTCCGCGAGCGACTTAGCCAGCAGCTCGCCTTGCTCGACGCCGTGCCCTTCGCCGGCAAGTTCGGCGGAGCCACCGGCAACTTCAACGCCCATACCGTGGCCTACCCCGGCACGGACTGGCACGCCTTCGGCGAGGCCTTCCTGCGCGACGAACTGGGCCTAAAGCGGAGCCACCCCACCACACAAATCGAGCACTACGACCACCTGGCGGCCTACTTCGACGGACTTAAGCGACTGAATACCATTTTGGTGGACCTCGCCCGCGACGCCTGGCAGTACATCTCGATGGACTACTTCAAGCAGCGCATCAATCCCAACGAGGTGGGCTCGTCGGCCATGCCCCACAAAGTGAACCCGATTGACTTTGAGAACGCCGAAGGCAACCTGGGCATCGCCAACGCCTGGCTGGAGCACTTGGCTGCCAAACTTCCCGTCAGCCGCCTGCAGCGCGACCTGACGGATTCGACCGTGCTCCGCAACCTGGGAATGCCTCTCGGCCACAGCCTTTTGGCCTACGCCAGCCTGCAGCGCGGACTGGGCAAGCTCGTCGTCCACGAATCCGCCCTGACCGCCGACCTCGAAGGCCACTGGGAAGTCGTCGCCGAGGGCATCCAGACCGTTTTGCGGCGCGAAGGATTCCCCAAACCCTACGAGGCCCTAAAGGCCCTGACGCGCAAGTCGGACCGCATTACCCCCGAAGTCATCGCGGAGTTCGTGGCGGAATTGCCCGTATCCGAAGAAGTTCGCGCGGAGCTGCGCGCCATTACGCCGACCAACTACACGGGTCAATGAAGTACCCCGAGGTCGTGCCGATGGTGCTCGGCGACACGGTGATTCCTCCCGGGTCCGCCAAAACGGTCGATCTTCAAATTGCCCGCCTGCTGTCCGGTACCGAAATCCACATGCCGGTGCACGTGTTTCGGAGCGAAAAGCCCGGCCCTACGGTGCTGCTCAGCGGAGGCCTCCACGGCGACGAGGTCAACGGAATCGAGGCGGTGCGCCGCATGATGTCGCTCCGGCTTTTCAACGACCTTCCCTGCGGAACCGTCGTGGCGATACCGATCATCAACGTCTACGGTTTTTTGTTCTTTAGCCGCGAAGTCCCCGACGGCAAAGACGTCAACCGCAGCTTTCCCGGCTCCACCCAGGGTTCACTCGCGAGCCTCGTGGCCCATACCCTCACCGACAAGGTGCTGCCCCACATCGACCTGGCCTTGGATTTTCACACGGGCGGCGCCAGCCGGACCAACTCCCCCCAGGTTCGCTACGATCCCGAAGACCCCGATGCCATTCGATACGCCCGGGCTTTTGGTGCCCCCATGTCCATGGCGTCGTCGTTGATCCCGGGCTCGCTGCGCGCCCAGGGCCGCAGCATGGGCGTTCCGATTATTGTGTACGAAGGAGGCGAAAGCATGCGCCTGGAGGAGTCCGCCGTCAAAGACGCCATACGCGGCACCAAACGCCTGCTTTCGAGCTTGGGCATGTACGCCCACAAAACCCCCAAAGTCCGCGGCCTGAAGGACCGCCACGGCAAGGGAAGCGCCCCCCGGCACCTCAGCCAGACTACCTGGGTTCGGGCCGAGGCGAGCGGACTCTTTTCGTTTGAACGCGAAAGCGGTCAAGCCATTGCGGAAGGCGAGCTCATTGGGCGCATCCGAAACCCCTACGACTCCTATTCCGTCAAGGTTTTTGCGCCCTTTGATGGCTTCATCATCGGCCACAACAACATGCCCTTGGTGCACCGCGGCGACGCCCTGTTTCATGTGGGCCGCGAAAGCGACTGGCCTTAAGGTATTGCCTGGCGCAAAATTTCGTCGGCAATGGCCAGCGAAGCCGTTGCGGCGGGCGAGGGCGCATTGAGCACGTGGAAGGCTCGTTCGCCCTGGCGGAGCACGAAATCGTCTTCGAGGCTTCCGTCGCGGCGCAGCGCCTGGGCACGGATGCCCGCCCGACCGGGCTGCAAGTCCTCAGGACGCAAACTCGGAATCAGCCGCTGCAGCGCGGCAAGGAATTTTTGCTTGCTGAAGGCCCGCTCGTACTCGCCCAGCCCGTAGCGCCAGTGCTTGGCGAACAGCTTCCAGGTTCCCGCATAACTCAGGGCCGCAGCCGCGTCGCCCGCATCAAAGGCCGTCTTGGTGTAGCCCTCGCGCGCAAAACTGAACACGGCATTGGGTCCGCACTCGACGCCGCCGTGAACCATGCGCGTGAAGTGCACGCCCAAAAACGGAAAATTCGGATCCGGCACGGGGTAAATCAGGTGCCTAACCTTGGCTTGGGCGCGCGGACTAAGCTCGTAGTAGTCGCCGCGGAACGGCACGATGCGCAGTCCTGCGTCCACCCCGTCGAGCCGGGCAAGCCGATCGCTTTGGAGGCCTGCACAGACGAGGACGTGCTTGCCGCGAATCCTGCCCGTGCTTGTTTGCACGCCGTCGCGGGTAAACCCAGTAACCTGGGTGTTCAAGCGCACCGCGCCACGGCCCGCCGCAAGCATGGCCTCGGCCGCGTCGGCATAGTGAATGATGCCGGTTTGGGGCACCAACAGGGCTTTGGTCGCCGACGCCTCGGGTTCGCGTTCGCGCAACTCCTGGTCGCTCAGGTAACGCAGTCCGTCCAAGCCGTTTTCGGCGCCCCGGAGCCGCAGGGTTTCCAGTCGGGCCTCCTCCTCGGGCCCCACGGCCGCAACTATTTTGCCGCAAACGTCGTGCTTCACCCCGTGTTCGGCGGCGAAGTCCAGCATTTGCCGGTAGCCGTCCAAGCAGGTTCGGGCCTTCAGCGAGCCCGGCTTGTAGTAAAGACCCGAGTGAATCACGCCGCTGTTGCGTCCGGTTTGGTGGCTCGCCAGAGCGGACTCCTTCTCCAGCAAAACGATTTTGGCCTCCGGGTGGGCGGTAGCCAACTTGTAGTACACCGCGGCCCCCACAATTCCGCCACCGACCACGATGAAATCATACTGTTCCATAGGACACAAAAGTACGGACCCGCCTCGAGCAGCGCCGAGGCGGGTCCAGATACGGTATCGCTTGGCCTATTGGGGCATGCCGGCGCGAACCCAACGCTCAAGCAGGGCCACGTTGCAGTCGGACATTTGGCCCGCTGGCGGCATGAGCGCGCGGCCGTTGGTTCCGTGTACGGCGTCCACAAGGCCCTTGGTAGCTACCGCGTCGGCGGCTTCCGCATACGTCGTTAACCGAATACCGCCCGAAGGATTGGTACCCTGATGGCAGCCTACGCAGTTGGCTTGGAGCATGGGAGCAATTACGGCAGCATACGTGGTGGCCGCCGTGGAATCGCATGCCCCGGCGCAGTTGGTCTCCTTAGCGCCCTGTTCAATCCACAGGCGGATGCGCGCCTTCTGCGCCGCACTCAGGGGCGCCATGGGTGGCGGAGGCATCAAATCGTCTCCGGACTCAAACAGCACCTCATACAATTCACTGTCGTTCGGATCTCCGGGCTTCACTTCAGCGCGAATTCCGGCGTAGGTAGAAAGATTTATCCCGTCCGCTGGGTAGGGCCCGACGTGGCATCCACTCATGGCGCAGTTGGACTGAATCATCGGGTAGATTTCGTTGGTAAAATCAACGATGCCCGGATCGCAGGGTTCCGGCGTCGGATCGGGCACATCGGGCAAGTGCGTGCACGCGGCCAGCATCACTGCGCCGGCCAACGAAAAAAGCTTTTTCATCGCAGTTCTTTGGGTTTAACGTGGGTAAACACACGGGAAATATTGAATCCGAGAAATAGGTCGCCCTTGGCCCAGCTCCCGGGCGTCTGCATCATCCACTGCGGATCGGCCATCGAGCGGGCGTTGGTCACGTGAAACTGAAACACGTGGCCGCCGGTCTCTACGTCCAGCCCGATGCTGATGGGCGTGTGGGTACCCGAAAAGGGCGTTTGGCGGAGCATGGTTTCGGCCGTCAAGGCCATCCGCTGGGTAAGCTTGTAGCGCCCACTCAGGCCAAGTCCCAGCTGATCGTTTCGGTCGCTCGCCAGCGGAACCAGATTAAAATGCACCAGGGTCGGCGCCACCTGAATCGAAATCTTCTCGCCCATTTTGCGCGCAAGCAGCAGCTGGTGGGCGTAGGCCAATCGGTCCGAGAAAAAGTGATCAAAACCGTCGGTAAACGGTACCGTGGTCAGGGTCATCGAGGAATACCAGACCGCGGTGATGGGGCTGTTCAGACCCCTTCCGCCCTTAGATTGGCGAAGCAACCGGACCTTGGTGAAGCCGTCGTAGGTCTTGCTGCCCGATGAGCGTCCCGCGCCCACATTCAGCCAAGAAACCGGATTGTAGGAATACTCAAAACGGATCTGGGCCACGTCCATGCCAAAGAGGTTGTACAGGGGCTTGTCGTTGAGCGCCCCAAAGCGGTGGCCCACAATGAACTGGCCCACTCCCGAACCCGGCATCTCTACCGTGGCGCCGTTGACCACCTTGGTACCCTTGAAGGTTGCGAAGGCAAACTGCTTCGGCGCCGGGGGCGCTATGGCGTCCAACTCCGAAAGTAAATCGTCCTGAGCCCAGGCTGAACCAACCGCGGCAGCGAAGAGGAACCCCAGCAGTAAACTACGCACCCTTCAGCGTGGATTTAACCGTAACCTTAACCACTTCGGCCACCTTCGAAACGACCATGGTTGGGATTTTAATGTTGTGGTCCGCCGTGCGCACCGAAAATTCGCTTTCGATGGTCACGCTTCCGTCTTTGTTCACGGTAATGGTAACGGGAATGGACATGTCCTTGGCAACTCCGTGGATTTCCATGCTTCCCTTGATGCCGCCCTTGTAGGTCGCGGGCTTCTTCCAATCCTTGACGCCCTCAATCTTCGCCTTTAGGGTCGCTTTGGGGTAGGTTTCGGATTCCATGTAGTTCTCGTTGAAGTGCTCCTGCATCAGGGCGCGCTTGAACGTAAACGACTGAATTTGGAGCTGCCAAACCGCCTCGTTGGTTTCGGTATTGAGGATTCCCACCGCGTTGGTCAGCACCGCATCAATGTCCTCAACGGGCGTAGATGCGTTGAGGTGCACGTAGGTATCCTTGCTGGTGAGCTTTTGGGCCGACGCCGAAACGGCGAGCGTCAGGGCCAGAAACAGGGCGGACTTTTTCATAATCAATTGGGTAAGGCGCCTCCCCGCTCCCAGACACGGATTTTGGCTTTAGAACAGGATGAAAGGGGCCCACTGGGAGGCATGGCTAAGGGATCGCCCGCCGGGCGCTGAATACGGTCGATGAGCGAGCCCGTCAGGGCGGATGACTGAACGTTGGCGTGCGAGCTCAAATCCAACCCGCCGCTGGCACCCGCACCTTGGTGGCAACCCACGCACTGCGCCTGAATCAAGGGCTGGACATCCACCGTCCAGGTGGCCGTCGAATCGCAGGATCCGCCCGTACCGTAAAGCTGTTCCGCGTTGTCGTAGTAGCAGCCCGAGGCCAGAATTAGTGCGGCTGCGAGCGAAAAAATAACCGAAAACGTTTTCATTATGCCCAAAAGTACAAAAGTTATGCCGCATGCGCCGCCCGGCGCCACGGTACCCGAACCCACAAAACAATGGCCACAGCAAAAAATCCCGACAGCAGCATGGCCGCAAGGCGCAGGTCTCCCGTCAGGGTTTCGAGCCATCCCACTGCCAGCATTCCCAAAACGGTCGCCAGCTTTTCGGCCACGTCAAAAAAACTGAAGTAGACCACGTGCTCTTCGGCTCGGGGAAGCAGCTGGCTGAACGTGGAACGCGCCAGCGATTGGATTCCGCCCAACACCAATCCGACCCCGGCACCGAGCACATAAAACTGCAGCTCCGACTGGATGAAGTAGGCCAAAAACGTAACGAGCATCCACAGAAAGCCGGCCAATAAGAGCGCTCGAATGTTGCCCATCAACCGACTCAAGCGGGCAAAAAGCCAGGATCCCAAGATGCCGACGAACTGAATCAGCAGCACGGTGGTGATGAGGGCGGAGGTTTCGAGCTGCAGCGCTTGGCTTCCAAACAGCGTAGCGATGAGGATGACCGTTTGGACGCCGGCCGAGGCAAAAAAGAATCCGAGGACAAAGCGCTCCAGGCCGACGGTGGCGCGAAACGACTTGGCCACGTCAAAAAGCTGCTGGTAGGCCGCGCGAATCCATCCTTTTTGGCGGTTTCCGACAGCGTGGCCCTCGGGCAGGCGGCGGAGGCTGTACTCGCCCCAACCGAGCCACCAGACACCGACGGCGACAAAGGTCCAGCGCGTGATCAGCCCGGGGCCGTCCAACCCAAACCAGCCGGGGTTTTGAATGAAGGCCAGTGCGGCAATGAGCATCAAGGCGGAACCGAAGTAGCCCAAGGCAAAACCCCGAGCACTCAACGAATCCTGTTCCTCGGGCGCTGCGATTTCGGGAAGGTAGCTGTTGTAAAAGACCAGGCTTCCCGCAAAAGCAATCGAGGCCACGAAGGGCGTGATGAGCCCCAGGAGGGGCGATTCCGCCGTGAAAAAGTACATGGCAAAGCACGCCAGAGTACCCGTGTAAATGAACCGGCGCATGAAGGCTTTTTTGCTGCCCGATACCTCGGCCAAGGCGCTGAGGTAGGGGGTTCCGAGGCTCACGACCAGGTAGGCTGCTGCCATGCAAAAGGTGTAGGCGGCCGTGGTGCTGAAGGCAAGGCCCCACAGCGAAAACTGCGTTCGGCCCGCGGCCTCCATCACCGCACTGTAGTAAATCGGGTAAATGGCGGTTCCAATGACAAGCGAATAGCTTGAATTGGCCCAGTCGTACATGGCCCACCCGTGGTGAACTCGGCGTGTTGCGGGGTCGTGGTTCATTGGGTACCGAAAGTAGGAACTATTGCTGCGCGCCGAAACCGGTAGGGCAAAAAAAACTCCGGCTGCCTGCGCAGCCGGAGTCCGGTTTGGGCACGACCCAACCTACTTTTCAATCATGTTCAGGGCCGAACCGGCGCGGAACCACGCGATCTGCTGCGCGTTGTAGCTGTGGTTGGCCGCGATGCGGTCCTCGCTGCCGTCCTGGTGGCGGAACACGAGGGTCAGCGGCTTGCCCGGAGCAAAGTCGGTCAAGTCGGCAAAGTCCACGGTATCGCGCTCCTGGATTTTGTCGTAGTCGGCCTCGTTGGCGAAGGTCAGCGCGAGCATGCCCTGCTTTTTGAGGTTGGTTTCGTGGATGCGGGCAAAGCTCTTCACCAGTACGGCGCGCACGCCGAGGTGGCGCGGCTGCATGGCGGCGTGTTCGCGCGACGAACCCTCGCCGTAGTTCTGGTCGCCCACCACCAGCGTGGGAACCCCTGCGGCTTTGTAGGCGCGCTGTACGGCAGGAACCTCGCCGTACTCGCCGGTGAGTTGGTTCAGCACCGAATTGGTTTCGCCGTTGAAGGCGTTGACCGCACCGATCAGCGTGTTGTTCGCGATGTTGTCGAGGTGACCGCGGTAGCGCAACCAGGGACCGGCCATCGAAATGTGGTCGGTGGTGCACTTGCCCTGGGCCTTGATCAGCACCTTGGCACCATGGATGTTGGCGCCGTCCCAAGCCGTAAAGGGCTCGAGCAGCTGGAGTCGCTGGCTGTCGGGCTTGACGTCTACGGTTACGCCGCTTCCGTCTTCGGCCGGAGCCTGGTAGCCCGCGTCTTCGACGGCGTAGCCCTTGGCGGGCAATTCAACGCCGGTGGGCGGATCAAGCATGACGCGTTCGCCGTTGGCGTTCACCAGCGTGTCCTTGAGCGGATTAAATCCGAGGTCGCCGGCGATGGCCAACGCAGTCACCAGTTCGGGAGATCCTACAAACGCGTGGGTATTGGGGTTTCCGTCGGCGCGCTTGCTGAAGTTGCGGTTGAACGAATGCACAATCGTATTCTTCTCTTGCTTGTCGGCACCTTCGCGGGCCCACTGGCCAATGCAGGGGCCGCAGGCGTTGGCAAACACCTTGCCGCCGATTTCTTCAAAAACGTCCAGTAAGCCGTCGCGTTCGGCCGTGAAGCGCACCTGCTCCGAACCGGGCGTGACGCTGTATTCCGAAACCACGCTGAGGTTCTTGGCCTTGGCCTGGCGCGCAATGGACGCAGCGCGGGTAAGGTCCTCGTAGGATGAGTTGGTGCACGATCCAATCAAGCCGACCTCGACCTTCATCGGCCAGCCGTTTTTCTCGGCCAGGGCGCGAACTTGAGAAATGGGCGTCGCCAAATCGGGCGTGAACGGGCCGTTCAGGTGGGGTTCCAGGGTCGACAGGTCGATTTCGATCACCTGATCAAAGTACTTCGACGGGTTGGCGTAGACTTCGGCGTCGCCCGTGAGTTCGGCTCGGAGTCCGTTGGCCAGATCCGCCACGTCCGCGCGGCCGGTAGCCCGCAGGTAGCGCTCCATGCTGTCGTCGTAGCCAAATGTTGACGTGGTCGCGCCGATCTCAGCGCCCATGTTGCAGATGGTGCCCTTGCCCGTGCAGCTTAGGGAAACCGCTCCGTCGCCGAAGTACTCTACGATGGCGCCGGTACCGCCCTTAACGGTAAGGATTCCCGCCACCTTGAGGATGACGTCTTTGGCCGAAGTCCAGCCGTTCATTCGGCCGGTCAGCTTCACGCCGATCAATTTCGGAAACTTGAGTTCCCAAGGCATTCCGGCCATCACGTCCACCGCATCGGCACCGCCGACGCCAATGGCGACCATTCCGAGTCCGCCCGCATTCACCGTGTGCGAATCCGTGCCGATCATCATGCCGCCGGGGAAGGCGTAGTTTTCAAGGACCACCTGGTGGATGATGCCCGCACCGGGCTTCCAGAATCCGATTCCGTATTTATTCGAAACCGAAGCCAGGAAGTTGAATACCTCGTTGGACTTGTTGATGGACTCCTGGAGGTCGGCCGACGAGCCCACACGCGCTTGAATAAGGTGGTCGCAGTGGACCGTTGAGGGAACCGCAACCTTTTTTCGGCCAGCCGACATAAACTGGAGCAGGGCCATTTGGGCCGTAGCATCCTGCATGGCGACGCGGTCCGGCGCAAAGTCAACGTACGAAGCGCCGCGCTGGAAGGCCTCTTGGGCCTCGCCCTCCCAGAGGTGCGCGTAGAGAATTTTTTCAGAAAGCGTCAAGGGACGGCCCAGTACGACTCGGGCGGCGTTCACTTTGGCTTCGTATCCGGCGTAAAACGCCTTAATCATGTCAAGGTCAAAAACCATAATCGGAGAATTTCAGCAAAAATACGCCGCGAATCGGGCTTTTTGTCCGAGATTCTTCAAGAATTCGGGCGGAAATTCTAATTTTTTTTATAGCCTAGCGGCCGACGCGAAAGCCAAAGCTCCAAACGCCTTCGGGGCCCTCGGTGCGCACCCAGTAGGTCCCCGACGGGAGCACCGACGTGGGCAACGCCAAGCTGGAATCCACCCAATTCCCTCGAAACAGGATGCGGCCCGTAGACTCGACCACGGCGACGCGGCGGGGATGCGTTGTGGCGGGGCGCGTAAGCTCGATGCGGTCATCGTGCTGCGACCAGGTAAACCCCGCCAGGGCCTGCGGCTCCTGAACACCAATCCAAATGTGGCCCGCAAACATTAGGCTGTCGTCGGCCGCTTGGAAGCCCGCATCCTTGAGGGTAAACGACTTGCCGTCGGCGGCAATGGCCAAACGCACCCAACCGTTTACCACCGTGTCGTTGACGTTGCGGCGCAGGGCGAGAAATCCGTCGGCATAGGGTGCCTGCCACTGCACAAAGGGGTCGTGCTGCCCGGCGTAGCGGTAGTCGAGGTAGCCCAAGTAGGTGGGCGCCGCAAAACCCTGCCAAAGCGACGACGACCGCGAAATGGAGTCCCCCACCGCGAGGCGATCGGGGTAGTAGTAGGATCCGCGTTTTTGACCCGCAACCTGAATGCGCGCGCTGTCGAGGGGCGAAACGTACACGATGGAAATCAACCCGGTGGTACCCGTGTCGCGCAGCAGGGTAAACCGAAGGTCCGCGATGCTGTCGTTGTTGAAATCGACGTCCGCAAAGCCTTGGTTCGTCGACACCGTGGTATCGGTAAAGTCGTGGTACACGTACTGGGCACTCGCCACGGCCACCGCAGCAAGCCACAGCGTCAGCGCGGCATAAATCTTGGTCATTTCGGCTGCAAAGGTGCAAAATGTAGACCACGCGCGCACCATTACCTTTACCCAATTCTATGGCTCGCCTCTCCACCCCCGTCGTTCTTGAAGCCCTTCGCATGGCGGTACAGGCCCTAAAGGCCCAAATGCTTCGCGCGGTCCTCACGGCCCTCATCATTGCCATTGGAATAACGGCGCTCGTTGGAATGCTTACGGCCACGAGCGTGATGGAAGGATCGATTACCCAGCAGTTTTCGAGCATGGGCGCCACCACCTTCACCATTCAGCAGGGCGGGATGCAAATCCAAATCGGACGGCGCGGCATTAAGGAAAAGCCTCAGCCCCCCATTCCGCTGCTTCAGGCCCTTAAACTGCGCGACCGCATGGCCGCCGAAGGCTATGTGGCCAGCGTGGGCGACAACGTGGCCGGTGCCATGGAAGTACAGCACGAGGGCGCCAAAACCAATCCGAACGTGAACATTCACGCTGCCGACGCCGATTACCCAGAGACCCAGGGGCTGGAAGTTGCCGAAGGCCGATTTTTTTCGTCGGTGGAGCAAAACGAGGCCCGCGCCGTGGCGGTGCTGGGCTCCGATGTGGCCGGCAAGCTCTTTCCCGAAGGCGGAGCCCTGGGCAAGATCATTCGCGTGGGCGCCAAGCCCTATGCCGTGGTGGGGGTTACGGCGCCCAAAGGCAGCAGCTCGTTCATGTCCAGCGACCAGGTCGTCTACCTGCCCCTGCGTACGGCGCACTTGGCCTACGCCGACCCGTCCGCCAGCTACGTGATCAGCATCAAAGCACCCAATGCGGAATCACTGGACGCCAGCATTGCGCGCGCCACGGCGGTAATGCGCTCCGTCCGCCGCCTTAAACCTGGGGCCGAAGACAATTTTAACGTGCGCCGAAGCGACAGCATTTCGGCCATGCTCATTGAATCCTTGAGTTCCGTGAGCACCGGAGCCGCGTTGATCGCGTTGATTACGCTCCTAGGCGCGTCGATCGCCCTGATGAACATCATGCTGGTGAGCGTTACCGAGCGCACCCGCGAAATCGGAACCCGCAAGGCCTTGGGCGCCAGCGCTCAGGTCATCGTCGTGCAGTTCTTGGCCGAGGCCGTTCTGGTCAGCGTGCTGGGCGGTGTGGCTGGAATCATTATGGGACTCGCGGTGGGGAACGGGCTGGCTTTTGCAATGGACGCCGAGACGGTGCTGCCCGTCAAGTGGATGCTGCTGGCCCTGGGCGTTTCGGTCGCCGTGGGCATTATTTCGGGATGGTACCCTGCTCGAAAGGCCGCTGCCTTAGATCCCATTGAAGCCCTTCGCTATGAGTAAGCTTCGGGAGGTGTCGGCCCAGGACCCCTGGTGGAAGGTCGGTGCGGGCACCGCGCAATCGCTTCAGTTCGTGACCCTCGCATTCGCACGACGCGACCTCAAACTACGCTACACACAAACGCGCCTCGGCTGGGTGTGGGCGGTACTTCAGCCGCTGGCCCTCATCACCGCGCTCACCCTCGTTTTGGGTCGGGTTTTTGGCCTCCCCCCCGAAGGAATGCGGCAATTTGGGCTCAATTTGGCCGTGGCGCTGCCCGGTTGGATCTGGTTTCAGTTTACGGTAAGCCAGGGCGCAAGCAGCCTGATTGCCAACCAGGCGCTGGTGAGCAAAGCGGCTTTTCCGCGGGCCGCCCTTCCGACGGCGAAGGCCGTTGTCGGTTTCGCTGACTTTGGCGTAGGTTGCGCCCTGCTGATCTTGGGCTTGGCCGTCGTCGGCGAACTCCAGGCGATGGCCCTGGTACGCGTACCCCTTGCCGCCGCGTACACCGCCCTTGCCTCCCTTGGCTGGGCCTACTTCGCTGCCGCGGTGAGCGTTCGCCGCCGAGACCTCCTGGCGGTACTGCCCATCCTGCTTCAGGTTTTATTTTTTATCAGTCCGATCGCGCTGCCTTCGGCAAATTTCCAACCCAAGGGATGGGGAATCCTGTATTGGCTCAACCCGGCGGTAGCCATGGCAGACGGCTTTCGCTGGGCTTGGTTGGGTTGGGACGTTTGGCAACCGGCCCACCTCATTTCGGCGGCCTCGGGAGTTTTGGGATTTTTTGGCGGACTCCTCACCCTGAGGTGGCGTTCGCGTCGACTTAATGAGTTTATCTAATGGTTCCGCGCATCGAAGCCACCAACCTCGGCAAAAATTTAGGGGGCCGCTGGGCCCTTCGACGCATTGACCTCCGGGTCGGTGAAGGCGAAGTGGTTGGTATCGTTGGCGCAAACGGGGCGGGCAAGTCAACCCTCCTGAAGACCCTAAGCGGACTGCTGCACCCCGACGAGGGTAGCTACCGCGTGCACGGCAGCATGGCCAGCCTTCTGGAGGTTGGCTCGGGGTTTCATCCCGACCTAAGCGGACGCGAAAACGCCTACCTGCGGGGCGTGCTGCTCGGAATGAGCCGAAATCAGGTCGCCGAACTACTCCCGGCCATTGCCGAATTCGCGGGAGTGGCGGACCGCCTGGACGAGCCCGTTAAGTTTTACTCGAGCGGAATGCAGCTGCGCCTCGGTTTTTCGGTCGCCGCGCACCTGCCGGCCGACGTGCTCGTAGTTGACGAGGTCTTGGCCGTGGGCGATGCCGCCTTTCAAGCCAAGAGCCTTTCCTTCATCGAATCCAATTGGCGGTCATCCGGCCGCAGTGTCGTCTACGTCGCCCACCAACTGAGTCAGGTACGGCGCCTTTGCGACCGCGTACTTTGGCTGGAAGACGGCGTACTGCGCATGGACGGACCCGCCGACGCCGTCTGCGACGCCTACCTGGCGAGCCAAATCGACGCCACTGCCTGGCCTGAGGCCTCGGTGCGCCCGGGGCTGGGCGACGTTCGGGCCACGGAACTGCGCCTCGAAGGACCATGGGTCACCGGAACGCCCGCTCGGTTGACGGTAACGTGGACGATGTCAAAACCTGCATCGGCCAAGGACCTCGACGTGCGCCTGAGCGTGGAACGAATCGACGGAAGCGCGCTGACCCTATGGAGCAGCCTCCAATCCGGATGGGTCCTGAGTGAATCCGCCACGGGTTGCGCGCTCGAACTTCCCGAGCTCGCACTGAGCAGCGGCCGGTACCGGATCCATTTGAGGCTGTTTCGAAACGGACTCCTCGAAGACGAGGTGCCGAATGCGGGTCAAATTGAGGTACAGCATGGCCTTTGGCAGGGACGGGATTACCCCACTCCGCGCCCCATGGCGCTGCAGCCCCAGCGCTGGTCCTAGGGTTTTTTAAGCCCTAAAGCTTTGAGGCTTAGGCTCGCATAGGTCCGGGCCGCCCCGATCAGGCGCGCGCTCCAGGGCACCGGAAGTGCGTGCGGCCCGCGGGGATGGTGAAACAACCCATACATGTAGTCGGAACCCTGTTTGGCCGGCAGCGACGCGGGGTAGTCGAGCTTCCAGTCGGTCGCGTCGTATCCTTGGGCCGCAAGGTAGCCTTCAAAAACAGGCCGGTAAAAGTCCACGTCTTCGTCGGTAAACCAGCGGCGCCAATCACTATGAGCTTGGCTTCGGGCCACATGCCTAAAGTTTCCGCGAAGGTCCTGTTCCCCCTTAAGCGCACTACCCAAGTAGGCTTCGAGGCTGGCCCAATTGCGGTCTACAAGGTCTTCGTAGTGCCAAACAAACCACCCATCGGCGCGGAGCCGGTCCAAAAAGGCCGAAAGCTCGTCCAACTTGTGCTTTTGGTCGGCAGCATGGCGCGCTAAGGCCTCCGCGTCGTCGGCGTGCAGGCGGTGAAAGGGCACAGAGCCCGGACGGGCCTCCTTGGCGCGAACCAGGGCGTGGGCCCGAGCAAATTCCGCCGGGTCCGGCTGGTGCACGTAAAACCATCGGTAAAAGAAGCCCGAAATCCAGCGGTCGCGGGGATCGCGAACCAAAAACACCTTTTTGTCGTAGTGCGCAAAAGCTTCCGCAGCGGCCTCACCGGACCAGCCGTGCATTTCGGGGCTGCTGTACAGGATCTTGACCAAGGTTTGGTCCCGGTCCGGCCATTTCATGCCGTCGAGGCGGTGAAAGAAACCGTGCTCCAGGCGGTTGGGCTCAAAAACTTCGTGCACTTCACCTTGGGCACGCAGCGCTTCCGAAAGCAGGGAAAACCCATAGGTTGTGCCACTTCGCGGCATTCCAAACAGTACGGTGCGCATGGGGGCTGAAGGTACATTAAGTTTGGGGGATGCACGAGCGCCCTCCTTTAGTTACCGTGGCGGTACCCAATTACCGCCATGCGCGCTACCTCAAGGAGCGTCTTGAAAGCATTGCCAATCAGACGTTTACCGACGTTGAGGTCCTACTTTTGGACGACGCTTCACCCGACGAATCCCTAAAGATCCTGACGGAATTCGCCGCCGGCAGGCCCCGCTGGTCGGTGCATCCCAACGACCAAAACTCCGGAAGTCCGTTTGCCCAATGGAACAAGGCGGCGGCGTTGGCCCGGGGAACCTACCTCTGGATCGCCGAAAGCGACGACGTCGCCGACCCCAGGCTTTTGGAGGTTTTGGTCCGCGAACTGGAGTCCGATCCCGGACTTGGCATCGCCTACGCCCAGTCGATGCTCATCGACGAACAGGGCACGGCGCTCCACACATTTGACGTGCATTATCGATACGTCTACGGCGACGAGGCCCAGCGCTGGGAACGCGGCTACCGAAACAACGGCGAAGACGAAATCCGCCAGTACATGCTCCTCCACAACGTCGTGCCCAACGCCTCAGGGGCCCTGTTCCGATTGGCCACCTTCCGCGAGGTAGGCGGCGCAGATCCCACTTGGAAGCTCAACGGCGACTGGATGACCTACATCAAGTTGCTGGAGCGCAGCAGCATTGCCTTTGTTCCCGAAGTACTGAACTACTTCAGGATTCACCCCCATACCGCGCGCCAGAAAGCGAACGAAACAGGCGACGTGTACCGAGAGCTCCTCGCCCTGGTGGACTACATTGCGGCGCACCACCATCCCGAGCGCCAACGCCTTCGTCGGGCCTACCGCAACGTGGCCGCTTGGTGGACCCACTCGCTGTACCGCCAAGATTGGCGCTTGAGCCGCCGCCGCGCCAACATTCGAGTAAACTGGGCACTTTTTCGCCGTTTTATGGCGCTGCACCCCCTGGTTTTGCTGCACATTCCCTACGAGGGACTCGTGCGGCTTGCGGTGCGGAGCCTCGAACTTCTCGGGCTCAAAGAACCCCTACGCCGTACCCTGCATCGGGCATTCCCGAAGCATTTTATGCCCCGAGCCACGTGAAAATTTCGGTCGTCATTCCCTGCTTTCGGTCGGAAGCCACGCTGCGCGAGGCCGTGGTTAGCGCCTCGGAGGCCCACGAAGTCCTCGTGGTCGACGACGCCTCGCCGGGCGGATGCGCCGACCTCGTGGCATCCTGGAACTGGCCCAACGTGCGCGCCATTCGGCACGCCGAGAACCTGGGCCTGGGCGCCGCGCGCAATACGGGCGTAGCCGCAGCAACGGGCGACTGGATAGCTTTTTTGGACGCCGACGACTGCTTTGAACGAACCTGGCACGAGCACCTGCAGTCGGCGCTCAACCAGTACCTCGATGCGCAATGGATCTACCATCCCGTTCGGGAATGGGACGGCACCCGGCTGCTGAACCTCAGGCAGGGCGACCACCCCGCGCACATCAGCGACTGGGTACTCAAGCGGCCGGCGGTCGCCCCCAGTGCCTGCGCCCTCCGGGCGGACGTGGCCCGATCCCACCCCTTTGACACCGCCCGAAGCCTCGAAGGCACCGAAGACCTCGAACTCTGGCTCCGGCTTTGGACCGAAGGCGTTCGGCCGGTTCGATGGACCGACGAACCCTTCACCCGCTACCGCATCGGCCAGGGCATGTCGTCGGAACTCGAGTCCCACAGCACCAAAATCCGCCTTCGCTGGGCGCAGTTCGTGCAGCGAGGCTGGATTCCAGAAACCGTACTCCTCGAGGCCGAACGCGAACTCACCCGCCAGAAAGCCCGCAGCCTCCACAAAGCCGGTCGCTTCGTCGAAGCAAAAAAGGCCTACCTCGCGGCAGGCCCTTCGGCTAAAAACATGGTGCTCGCCGCAATGGCGGCACTAAAAATCCGCGCTTAGCGCCGGGCGCGCAGCTCGGCATCGAGCGCGTCCAAAAACTCCTCGGTGTACAGGTAGTGTGCTCCGTGCTTCACGTCGTTGCCGTGAATGCACACCGCCAAGTCCTTGGTCATCAGGCCGCGCTCCACCACGTCGATGCAGACCTGCTCCAGCGTTTCACAAAAACGAATCAGCTCCGCGTTGCCGTCGAGCTTGCCGCGGTGCGCCAGTCCGCGCGTCCACGCAAAAATCGAGGCGATCGGGTTGGTGCTGGTTGGCTTGCCCTGCTGGTGCTGGCGGAAGTGGCGCGTCACGGTTCCGTGAGCGGCCTCGGCCTCCATCGTTTGGCCGTCGGGCGTAATCAGTACCGAGGTCATGAGTCCGAGCGAACCAAAACCTTGAGCCACCGTGTCGGACTGCACGTCGCCGTCGTAGTTTTTGCAGGCCCAAACAAACGAACCGTTCCACTTCAGGGCCGAAGCCACCATGTCGTCAATGAGGCGGTGCTCGTAGGTGATGCCCGCGGCTTCGTACTTGGCCTTGAACTCGGCTTGGTAGATTTCTTCAAAGATGTCCTTGAAGCGTCCGTCGTACTTCTTGAGAATGGTGTTTTTGGTGCTCAAGTACAGCGGCCACTTCTTGTCAAGGGCCATGTTAAAGCAGCTGCGCGCAAAACCTGCGATCGATTCGTCGGTATTGTACATGCTCAGGGCCACGCCGTCGCCTTTGAAGTGGTACACCTCCCAGGTTTGGGGTTCGCCGCCGTCCTCTGGGGTGAAGGTCATCGTGAGCTTGCCTTTTCCCTTGATCGTCGTGTCGGTGGCGCGGTACTGGTCGCCAAAGGCGTGGCGGCCGATGACGATGGGCTTATTCCACGTGGTTACCAGGCGCGGAATATTGGCCATCACAATGGGCTCGCGGAACACGGTTCCGTCGAGGATGTTGCGGATGGTGCCGTTGGGCGACTTCCACATCTGCTTCAGGTTAAACTCGCGAACGCGCTGTTCGTCGGGCGTAATCGTGGCACACTTGATGCCCACGTGGTACTTCTTGATCGCCTCGGCTGCGTCCACCGTGACCTGATCGTTGGTCGCGTCGCGGTGCTCCATGCTCAGGTCGTAGTACTTGATGTCTACGTCCACGTAGGGAAGGATCAGCTTGTTTTTAATAAACGACCAGATGACCCGGGTCATTTCGTCGCCGTCGAGTTCGACGACGGGATTTGCAACATTTATCTTCTGCATAAGGAATGCAAAAGTATCAAAGAAACCGCAGTTTTACTCGATATCTAGCTGAAATTCTCTTCGAAAATCATCTAAATATGGATTTTTTTCTAACAAAAAGGCGTAGCGCTCGTCGGGCGTGTATACGAGGCGCGCATTCACCGCACCCTCCTCAATTACGGTGCGCAGTTTAATGGAGTCGTTGTGAAGCGCTTGACGCAGAAAGGGGATCACCCGATCTCGAACGGAATTAAGGTACTCTTCCTGAAGTTCGTTCTCTACCGTTACCCGCACCAGGGAGTCGTCTTCGCGAACGGGCTTGACCTGCTGAACAATGGCCTTGATCACGGGAAGTTCGTCCAGGGACGTAGCGGATTCGAGCCAGGCGGTCTCCAAAGCCTCTTGGGTAAACGGGCGCAAGCGCCGCTCCACAACCCCCAGATCGTTCGCAACCTCGTCCGGTTCCTCGGGCTCATTTTGCGGCGGGACCGGCACCGACGAAGCAGCAGCTGGCGCACTTAAGTCCTTGAGCGAAAACGCGGTACGCCGAATTTTAGCCTCCGTGCCCGTTCGCGGTTCCCGCACGGGCTCTGCGATCGCTGCCTCGGTGGCCGGTTCGCGTTCCGCCGTGGATTCCGGCACCGCTGCCAAAGGGGGGCTTGGGACCTCGGGGGCGGGGACGGCCGCGCTGGGTGGTGCTTCCGGAAGGTCTGCCTTGACCGGCTGGGTTGGCGCCGGGATGGATTCCCTGGCTGGGGCGCTTAGTTCGCTACGGGACTTTTTTTTTTCGTCCGGGGCTTCCGCGTCAATCAAGTCCAGCAGGGCGACTTCTACGTGCCAGCGCGCATTGCTCGCCGCGCGGTAGCCGGCGTCGGCTGCAACGAGGCGCTTCAAAGCCGAGGCCACACGAGCAACCGGCGCCCGACTTGACGCCTCGAGCACCCCCTTTTTCGCCGACTCGGGCACATCGAGCAAGGCCACGGTAGCCGGGTGGTGCGCCAGGAGGAGTTCCCGAACGTAGCCGGTAAACCCTACTAAAAAACGCTGTAAATCAAATCCTTGATCGATCACATCCTGAATGGCGGTAAGCACCGATGCCCGGTCAGCTGCCTCAATGGACTCCCACAGGGCAACGAACAAGGCCCGATCGACGAGCTGCAAATTCTGGCGAACGCGTTCGTAGCTGATTGTTCCACCTTGAGTAAACGCGGCAATTCGATCAAAAATGGACAGGGAATCCCGAAGGGAACCGTCCGCCTTCTCGGCAATGGCGTGCAAGGCCTCGGGCGCGGCATCAATCCCCTCCTGGGCCGCAACCCACGCGAGGTGCTCGGCAATATCCCCTATGCCAATGCGCTTAAAATCAAAAATTTGACACCGCGAAAGGATGGTGGGCAGCACCTTGTGCTTTTCGGTGGTGGCCAAAATGAAGACGGCGTGCGCCGGCGGTTCCTCGAGGGTTTTTAAAAACGCATTAAATGCCGCCTGAGACAGCATGTGCACCTCGTCGATGATGTAGACTTTGTAGGTGCCCACCTGGGGCGCAAAGCGCACCTGATCAATAAGTTGGCGAATGTCGTCGACGGTGTTGTTCGAGGCCGCGTCGAGCTCAAAAATATTTAAGCTGTAGTCCAGGCCTTCGCCGGTGTGCACTTCGTTGATCCGTCGGGCGAGAATGCGCGCGCAGGTCGTTTTACCAACGCCCCTCGGCCCCGTAAAGAGCAGCGCTTGGGCCAATCGTCCGCTGACCACCTCGTGCTCCAAGGTCTCGGTTACGTGCGCCTGCCCCACGACCGAGGCAAAGGCCGCGGGTCGATACTTTCGGGCAGATACGAGGTAATTCTGTTCCATGGAGCGTTGATGCAAACCTACAGCTTAGCGCGCTAAAGGCCACAGCCACGAAAGGGCAAAAAAGCTTGCTTGCGCAACCAAAACGGGCGCGGCAAGGCGGTTCGGCGAAACGCTGCGCCCAAGCATCCATTGAGCGACGAAGGCAACCACGAACCACGACAGGTAATTTTGCCAGGGAGCCACACCTCCGGCAAACAGCCAAAGCCGGTGGGCGTGCGCAACCGGCTCCATCAAGATGTCCAGGCTAAGCATCAGTACCGAGGCCAGCAGCGCCCGCTGAAGCCGGGTTCCTTCCTCCAAAAATGCCGTCGAAAAAGACGCCGTGGCCAAACCCAGCAGCGCCCAATTCACCCCGATTAGCCAGGGAGTTTCGAGAATTTTGGGCCCAAGGCCTTCGAGGTAGACGTAGTCGCCAAAGGGGAATCCCGTATTCACGCCCAGGATTTCTACGCCAAGCCCAAGGCCAAAAACCGCCAAAAGTGCTGCCTTGAGGCGCTCCGATCGGTCCGAAAACCAAAAGAGCAATCCGAAGGTCAGCAGCAGGTGGATGGGCGTGAGCAACACCATCCAACCAGCCATGGGTGTGCGAAGTCCAAGGGCGCCCACGGCATGGGTCACCACTACGATTAAAAGCGCAATTCGGTACGGCATGGTTCAAAGGTAGGACTGAACACAAAGCCGTTCGGGTTGTTTACGAGGTATGCTTTCCGAACGCCGCCTGCTTGCCGGTGCCCTCAGCGCAATTGCCGTTGGGCTCTGCCTGGCGTGGGCCACCTACCAACCCGCCCCGGTGGACGAATCCTACCGCACGGACATGCAGGAAAATCGGCACCTGTACTTCAAAAACATCCGGAGCATTCACTACCTGCGCGGCGAAGTGGGAAACGGGATTTTTGTGTACACGCCCAAGGTGCGGGGCGATTCCGGCCATTTCGTGATTCGAATCAACACGTATTCACAGGAAGCCCACCTGAGGTGGGTTCGGGGCAACCCACCGGGCCGCCCCACGGTGGTGCGCCCCGATTCGCTCGGATACTGGAACCCCGATACGGCCGGGGCCCAAACGCACTGGCACCAAGGACTGTACGCGTTCAAGCACCGCCAGCGGCCCGACCGGGTGCTGCGCGATTACTTTGAACTCGTCGACCTCAATCCGGTGCGGGTTTCGAAGTGATTTTTGCGTATCTTTGCGCCCCCTTAAAGGAACTTTTCTAATGAAACAATACGAAACCGTTTTCATCCTAAATCCCGTCTTGTCTGATGATCAGATAAGGGAAACGGTGGATAAATACACCAGCAGCATTAAAGCCGCCGGTGGTTCCATCATCAACGTAGAGCGTTGGGGCC
>JACCDL010279474.1_pt1 | contig 48930 bp, 45 predicted proteins | sample 7441931 | NCBI WGS metagenome assembly JACCDL01 (sample SAMN15323437, study PRJNA562643) | freshwater metagenome | isolation source: river surface water | place: USA:Blue River Watershed | collected 2017-08-16
AGCGACGGTCTTGGCCATCAAAATCTCCTGGAGAGGGGGTAGTTGCGAAATAAACTCATTGCGGATTGAGCAGGTTTTGTGCCATCGGGCCGCCTTGTACGCCAGTCCACGCAGAACCCGCAATTGTGCCTGTTTTCCCTTTGAGCTTTCCCAAAAACTTGTCCAACCCTGGTAGCCAGCCCACCGAACACCCGGGAAGCACCTTCGGTCGGTGTGCACTATTTTAGAGCAATCAGGATTTTCGCACCAATTCAGGGCCTAATTTTGCACCAAAGACGTGCAAATCGGCCAGCATGGCGGGGTAGGCCGCATTCACGAGATCGGGATGGCCTTTGACCCCCAGTTCGATGTGGCGGCCGTACTCAGGATGGTCCACGCTGGGCAGGCTGAAGACCTTGACGTCAGCAAAGCGCGCCTCCAGCGCTTCCATCAGGGGGGTGAGCGATGCCTCCATCGCGCCAAACACAATGACCGACTTCTCGAGCCAGGACGCACGCTGGAACCAATGACCATAGTGCTGGTCCAGCACCCACTCAATCATGGGCCAGGCCATCACAGGAAATCCGGGCACGAAATGCACCGCCCCCACCCCACCGGGGGAGCGGCAGGTGAAGCCCGGAATCTTGTTGTAGGGGTTGGGGATGATCTCGGCCATGGCTGGAAACACCCCCATGTTGAGACGGTGCACGTTGTCGGCGCGGTCGGGCTCGTAGGGCACGCCCTGCTCGCGGGCCAGATCCTGCATGCGTTCGCGAATGAGGCGTTCGGCTTCGGGGTGCAGCACCAACTCGGCGCCCAGGGCTTTGGCCGCGCACTGACGGGTGTGGTCGTCTGGCGTGGCGCCAATACCCCCGCATGAGAACACCAGGTCACCGCTGTCAAAAGCTCGCTGCAGGGTGCGGGTGATGCGCTCGGGCGAATCGCCCACGTAATCAGCATAGGCCAGGCTCAGGCCGCGCGCGTTCAGCAACTCAATCACCTTGGGCATGTGCTTGTCCGCGCGCTTGCCTGAGAGGATTTCATCCCCCACGATGATGAGCCCGATATCGGGGCGAGCGTCGGTCGATGGCTGCGAGTTGGACGAGGACGATGGGTCAGGGGTGGCGTGAGGGGTGTTCATGCGGCAATGCTAGCGCGTCCCCAGGCGATACGGTTGTCGCCTCGGCAGCGAGCGGCTCGGCCCGCAGGTCGCGCAAGGCCGTGAGGGTGTAATGCGCAAACCACAACGAAGTGAAGGCAAAAATAACCGAGTAGATCCAGATGGCCAATGGCACCAACAGCAAAAATGCAGCAGCCATCAAGGCGCCTGAGGCCCAGAATACGCTGGGTAACGCGCTCAGGTAACCCGCCACCAGGCCCATCAGCAACAGCGGCAGGCGATGGCGTCGCAGGATCTCGATGCGCTCTTCACGGCTGGCGTGTTGCGCCAGCGCGTCAAAGGCCATCAACCGGTAAGTCAGCCACCCCCACACCAGTGGGGGGATGACCATCACCAGGGGGGGGATCAACCACAGCGGCACAGTGAGAACGAAACCGATGAGCGCCAGCACAGTGCAGCCCACGGTCCAGCCCACACTGGCCAAGAGGCTCGCACCTTCGCGACGCTCCAGGTGTTGAAAGCGCCGTTGAGCGACAAGGTTGACCAGCAGGGGCGTCATCATCCAAGACACCGCCAGCAAGCTCAACACCACCAGCAGCGGCGTGATCGCCAGGATGACCAGAAGCGGCGCGAGGGTGACGAATACATCCGGCCGGCCCTGCATGTGCAGCCAACCCAGGGCCCATTGCACCCACGCCCACGTGACCAGGGTGTCACGTACCCAGCCCACCGTGGGCTCCCAATAGTAATAACCCCAGCCCAGGGCCAGCGCCACCATCAGCGCCAGGGGCAACAACGAGTAGGCCATCACCCGCGCATGCAGGGTGTAGGCCAACGCACGCCAACAAGAGTCGAACAGCAAACGCATGGTCAGTCAGAGAGGGTCAGGCGGTGATCATCGGGTCTTCAGGATGAACTCAACAAGGCGAGCACTTCGTGCAAACGCGGCGCGCCCAGAATACCGGGCGAGCGCTGGCACTTCAGCGCGGCGGCGGCTGATGCAAAACGCAAGGCGGTCACATCGTCCCAACGTTGCGCCAGCGCCAGTCCCAGGGCACCATGAAACGTATCGCCCGCACCCAGCGTATCGCACACGCCTTCAACGGCAAAGGCGGGTAAATGGTGCACAGGCTCACCCCGCCGCTGCCACAACACGCCGCGCTCGCCCAGGGTCACGAGCAAGACCTGGGGGCCCTCGCCGACCCGCGTCCACAGGCGGGTCAAGCCCTGTGCGGGGTCGCCCGGTTGATGAACGGCCAGCCCAGGCTCGGAAAATGCCACCCAATCGGCCAGAGGCAGCAGCCGCCCCACATCCTCGGGCGGTGCCACATCCCCGTCGAGCAGACTGATCACCCCGCCTTGCCTCGCCTGCGACAACGCCGCTTGCGCCCAGGCCACGCACCGGGGGTCGGTCAGCAACACCTGGGTGTCTGCCAGCCAGGCGGGGTTGAACGGCGGCGGTGAGGTGAGTGCACTGCCCCGGTGGTTGAAGATCATGCGCTCGCCGTTTGCATCGATGACGATGGTGGACACCGAGCTGGTCTGCCCAGGGGTGGGCGTGAGGCCGAGAGCGTCCACGCCCTCGCGGCGGAAATGCGCTCGAAACACATCGACAGAGGCATCATCACCCACAGGTCCGGCAAATCGCACCTGCGCCCCCAGTCGGGCGATTGCCACGGCCGAGTTGGCCGACATGCCGCCCACGCCTTGATGAAAGGTATGGGCCGGTGTCTTGGTGGGTCGAGCCGGAAAGGCCTCCACACCAAAGGCCAAATCCAGGGCCACATGGCCCACACACAACAACCGCGGCGAAAGCTGCAGGCTGGGCAACACGTCAACGCGTGAGTATCCAGACGGCGGCGGCCAGCACCGCAGCGCCGACTCCCCACATCCAGGCGTTGGACGAACCTGGCGCCGGTGCTGCATCCGCCAACGCGGCGTCAGCCGCGGCGCCGGTATCTGCCTCAGCCGCACCAGACGCGAAACGCTCAGCCGCCGCGGCGTCAAAACGTTTGAAAAAGTCTTCCGCCAATGATTTGGCTGCGCCATCGATCAGGCGCTGGCCCAGCTGGGCAATCTTGCCGCCCACCTGCGCATGCACGGTGTACTGCAACTCGCAGCCTGACTCGATCGGTACCAGCGTGACGCTGGCCGTGCCCTTGCCAAAACCGGCCACACCGCCCTGCCCCTCAAAGCTCAGGGTGTAACTGGCGGGCGGGTTCAGGTCGGCCAGCTGGATCTTGCCGCTGAATTTTGCGGATACCGGGCCGATCTTGAGCGCCATGCCCACAACGAACTGGTTCTCGCCGGTGCTCTCCAGCTTGTCACAGCCGGGGATGCAGGCCTTGAGGATCGCAGGGTCGTTGAGGGCTTCCCACGCCTGTTGCTGGGTGATGGCGAGGGATCGGCTGGCTTGCATGTCCATGGAAAAACACTCCGGAAATCAAATCGAACAAGGTGGATGGCCTGCGTGCACATCCGTGTGGAACTCGTGCCGCTGCAGCCCAGGCGGGTCAAGGTCTCACGTCTGCAACAAACGTTGCAGGCTGTGCGCCAAGGACTGCAAAGAGTCGAGATTATGAACCGGGAGCATCGAGTCCACCTGCCGGCTCATGACACGGGCCCCACGGGCCAAGGGTTGATAGCCGTCAAAGCGCAACATCGGGTTGAGCCACAGCAAGCGGCCGGTGTGGCGCTTGAGCCCTGACAAGGCCGCGTCGAGTTCGGCCGGCTCGCCGGTGTCCAACCCGTCGGTGATGAGCAGTGTGACGGTGCGCCGTCCCACCAGTCGGCGCGCATGGTGGCGCAACAAACCCGTCAACGCCGAGCCCAAGCGCGTGCCACCGGCAAAGTCCGGGATCCGCTGCGAGGCCTCGGCCAGCATGCGGTCGGTGTCGGCCTGGCGAAAGGCGGCGGTGAGGTCGGTGAGTGTGGTGCCAATGGCGAACACATCGCGCCGACGTGCGTCTCGCGTGGCTGCGTGCAAGAACGCCATCAGCAAGCGCGTGTAGCGTTCCATGGATCCCGAGACATCGACCAGCACCAGCACAGGCAGCGGTTGCTTGCGGCGTGTGCGTCTGGGCACGCGCAACACCTCGCCCTCTAGCCGTGCGGCCTCGCGCAGGGCACGGGGCCAGTGGGGCTGGCTCCCCCGTGAACCTGCGCGAGTGCGCCGCCCCGGATGCTGCGGCAGCACACCACGGATGTTGCGCGCCCAACGCTCCACCTGGCGGTACTCCCACGCATCGAGGGTTCGGAAGTCTGCCTGCTGCAGGCGCTCGCGCTGACTGGCGCTGAAGCGGGCATCGGCGGTCATGTCTTCCTCGGTCTCTTCGTCGAGGTCATCCTGGGGGGGGTGTGCAGCGTGCAAGCCAGGGGTCAGGGCATCCAGGGCGCGCTGCGGCGCTTGCTCCTCGACCGGGGCGGGAGATGCCGCCAGGGCCGACGTGAGGGGCAAGCCTGTCGGGGCAGGGGCCTGGAAATAGCGATCAAAGAGTTCGCGAAAGACGGCGCGATCGCTCTCGCGACTGACCATCACCGCCTCGAATGCGGCGCAGACATCGTTGCGGTTCGACAGGTTCACCCATCGCATCGACTCCAGCGCCAAAGCGATGCGCGAACTGTCCATCGGCACCCCCGCGCGTCGCAGGGCCCGTCCAAAGCCCAAGAGGTTGTCGGCCACCAACACGGGGCAAGCCTTCAGGCGGGTTGCAACACCAACGAGGCTGCCCGCGTCAATGTCTCAATATCCTCGCGCTGCTTGTAGAGCAGCCCAGCCGTCTGGGTGAGGACCTCCGGGTCGATCGATTGCGTGCCCAGTGCCGCCAAGGCCCGGGACCATTCCACCGTCTCGGCAATGCCAGGACTGCGTTGGAACTGGTCCGCCCACTCGGGGCCGCGCAAACGTGCCACCACATCGGCCACCTGACGCGCCAGTGCCTGGCCCGCCTCGGGCACCAGACGGCGCACGATAGCCAGTTCGCGATCGCGATCGGGGTAGTCCATCCAGTGGTACAGGCAACGACGCTTCACGGCGTCGTGCAACTCGCGGGTGCGGTTGCTGGTGAGCAGGGTCACCGGGCGCACCAGGGCCTGCACGGTGCCCAACTCGGGGATGCTGACCTGGTACTCGCCCAGGTACTCGAGCAAAAAGGCTTCAAAGGGCTCGTCCGCGCGGTCCACCTCGTCGATCAACAGCAAGGCGCCGGGCTCGGGGGTTTGCAAGGCCTGCAGCAAGGGGCGGCGAATCAGGTAGCGCGGCTGGTAAACCTCGCGCTCGATTTGCTCAGCCTCGGTGGCAGACCCCTGTGCGGCCCGCATGTGCAGCATCTGTGCGGCGTAATTCCACTCGTACAGCGCCTCGCGCAGCTCCATGCCGTCATAGCACTGCAAGCGCAACAGTTGCCGTTGCAACACCCGGGTGAGGGCCTTGGCCAGCTCGGTCTTGCCCACGCCCGGCTCGCCTTCCAGCAACAAGGGGCGTTGCAGCTTGAGTGCCAAGTACACCGCCGTGGCGAGACGGCGGTCGGGTTCATAGCCTTCGGCCTGCAGGGCCTCAATCAGGCTGTCAATGGAGGTCATGCCGACCCAGGCGCTCAGGCGCTGAGTTGCTGCACCGCGCGCTGGGTGAGCACGCCGATGAGGTGAGCGCGGTAGTCAGCGCTGGCGTGCAAGTCGGTGTTGAGGTCGCTGGCGTCGATGCGAACGGCGGCCGCTGCGGCCGGGGTGAAGCTTTGCGTCAATGCAGCTTCGAGCCCGGCGTGGCGAAACACGCCGCCCGATGCAGCACCGGTAACCGCCACGCGCACGCCCCCGGCTGTCTGGGCGACAAACACGCCCACCAACGCAAAGCGCGACGCGGGTTGCTGGAACTTCAGGTACACCGCCTTGGCGGGGATGGGAAAGCTGATGGCGGTGATCAACTCGCCCGCCTCCAACGCTGTGCTGTACAGGCCCTGGAAAAAATCAGCCGCCGCGATCTTGCGTTGGGTGGTGTGCACCGTGGCCTCCAGGGCCAGCACGGCGCTGGGGTAACAAGCAGCCGGGTCGTTGTTGGCCACCGAACCGCCCAGGGTCCCCATGGCGCGAATCTGCTTGTCGCCGATCTGGCCCGCCAGCGCGGCGAGGGCCGGGATGTGTTGACGCACCAGCGCGTTGGCAGCCACATCGGCATGGCGGGTCATGGCGCCGATGACGAGGGACTGCCCGTCCTGGCACACGCCCTGCAATTCGGCAATGCGGCCCAGATCGACCAGTTGCTCGGGGCTGGCCAGCCGTTGTTTCATGGAGGCCAGCAGGGTTTGTCCGCCCGCCAGGGCTTGTCCGCCCGCGCCAATCAGGCGTTGGGCATCGGACAGGGTGGTGGGACGTTCGTAGGTGAATGAGTACATGGTGTCGGGTCCTTGCGCGGAGCGTGCCGGGTGGTGCCTGAGGCCTCAGGCCTTCATGGCAGCCGCGCCTTGCTGCACGGCTTGAACGATGTTCTGGTAACCCGTGCAGCGGCACAGGTTGCCCTCGAGTTGTTCGCGGATTTCGGCCTCGGTGGCATTGGGGTGGCGTTGGCACAGATCCACCGCGCTCATCACCATGCCGGACGTGCAAAAGCCGCACTGCAAACCGTGGCACTCCTTGAACGCCGCCTGCATCGGGTGCAAGGTGCCATCGGCCTTCGCCAACCCTTCAATGGTGGTGATCTTGGCGCCATCGACTTGGGCGGCCAGCACATTACACGATTTGACCGATCGGCCATCGACGATCACGGTGCAGGCACCGCACTGAGCGGTATCGCAACCCACGTGGGTGCCGGTGAGTTGCAACTGATCCCGCAACGCCTGCACCAGCAGGGTGTTGGGCACAGTGTCGATCGACACCGATTGACCGTTGACTTCAAATTGAACGCGCATGCAGGGTCTCCATGGGCCGGCTTTCGGACCTCCGAAAGCATCAGGGATGATGAAATCATTCTAAACGTGAGCCCACTACCCCTTGGCACCCGCGGGACTCTGCCAGTTCGGCATGACCCGACTGGCGTGGGGATCAGGGTTTGGCGTTCGGAAAAAACAGCGTCTCGCCACCCACCTTGTAGCTGGCGATGGAGGACTGACCGGCGGGTGAAATCACCCAATCGATGAATTGCTGCGCCAGGGCGACCTTGGCGTGCGGGTGCCGGGCCGGGTTCACCGCGATCACCCCGTACTGGTTGAACAAGCGGGTGTCTCCCTCGACCAGCACCGCCAAGCCCTCCCGGTTTTTGAAGTTCAACCAGGTGCCGCGGTCGGTCAACGCATAGGCCTGGGTGGAGGCGGCGATGTTGAGGGCCGGCCCCATGCCGCAGCCACAAGCCTTGTAGCCAGCGCCCTTGTTGTCCACCCCGGCGAGTTTCCAGTAGCGCAACTCGGCCGCATGCGTGCCGCTGTTGTCGCCGCGAGAAACAAAGGGGTATTGTGCGGTGGCAAGTTTGCGCAGCGCCACCAAGATGTCCTTGCCCCGGGTGCCCGCCGGGTCGGCGCTGGGGCCAATCAGCACAAAGTCGTTGTACATCACCGGGAAACGGCGCACGCCAAAGCCGTCGGCCACGAACTTTTCCTCCGCGGCCTGGTCGTGGACAAACAGCACATCGGCATCGCCGCGCCGCCCCATGTCCAGCGCCTGCCCAGTGCCCAACGCCACCACCTTGACCTCAATGCCGCTGGCCTGGCGGAACGCTGGCATCAAGTGTCCGAACAGACCCGACTGCTCGGTGGAGGTGGTGGACGCCATCACCAGCGTGCCAGTCTGGGCCAGCACCGGACGGGTGGCCAGGGTGGACATCGCCAGCAGCGTGGACAGTCCCAGGACGTGCCACATGCGGCGGCGCAAACATGACAGGAATCGTTTCATAGGGTTTCACCTTTCACAAACCAATAGGCCTGCGGGTGCGTGCGCTCCAGCGGGCCTTGGAAAAAAGTCTCGGTGGGCAAGTCCGCCAGAATTCGCCCCCCCTCGAGATACACCACCCGGGAGGCCAGACGCTTGACCTGCCCCAGGTTGTGGCTGCTGAACACCAGGGTCAGGGGAACAGCGGAATCGGCCACGGCAACCAACGCTTGCACCAGCGACTCCACCTCGCGCTTGGCATGCGGATCCAGACTGGCCGTGGGTTCGTCAAGCAGCAGCACCTCGGGGTCCATCGTCCACGCACGCGCCAGCGCCAGACGCTGCTGTTGCCCCCCCGAGAGCGTGGGCGCCGCCTGATGCGCCGCCCCCCGCAACCCGACGCGATCGAGTGCCTCCAGCGCACGCTCGCGGGCCTGTGTCCAGGACTGACCTTTCAGCCACAACCCGAGCGCAACGTGGCGCCACACGGGTGTTCGCAACATGTGGGGGCGTTGAAACAGCATGGCCTGACGCAACGACTGAGCCTGCTGTAACCGCCCCCGGGTGGGTTCCAGCAGTCCATGCAGCACGCGCAGCAACGTGCTCTTGCCGCAACCGTTGGCCCCGATCAACGCCACCCGCTCACCGCGGTGCACTCGCAAGTCAATGCCACGCAATGCGACTTGCGCGCCAAACGACACGTCGACCTGCTCCAGGCTGAACAGACAGGGCTGTGACTGCCCGGCACCAGAGGTATCCAGCCAGCCGAGGTGGGGGCCGTGCGAGGGTGGGCTCATCCGAAGGTAGCTCCCCAACTGGGCGACTTCAGCCCGTCCACGCGTTGGCGCCAGCGTCGCAGCCATGAGACGCCGGCGTTGAGCAACAGCACGACGGCCATGAGCACACAGCCCAGCGCCAGCGCCAGGGGCAGGTCGCCCTTGCTGGTTTCCAGGGCGATGGCGGTGGTCATGACACGGGTGAAACCCTCGATGTTGCCGCCCACCACCATCACCGCACCCACCTCAGACACAGCCCGGCCAAACGCCGTGATAACCACCGTCAGCAGCGCGAAGCGCTCGTCCCAGGCCAACAGGAGGCTGCGCATCAAGGTGCCGGCCCCGATCGATCGCAGTTGTTCGCCGTGCGCACGCTCGGCATCCTCCACCAGTTGTCGGGTCAGGGCCGTGACCACCGGCAGCACCAGCACGGCCTGCGCCAGCACCATGGCTTTGAGACTGAAGAGCCACCCCAGAAAACCCAGCGGCCCGCTGCGCGAGAGCAGTAAATAGACCAACAGTCCGACCACCACGGACGGGAGCGCGAGCAGGGTGTTGAGCACGGTCAGTACCGCATCGCGACCGCGAAACCGCGCCACGCCCAACCACGCCCCCAGGCACAGTCCGACACCACACGACAGCGCGCAGGCCAGCGCGCTGACGGCCAGCGAGCGCCCGACAATGGACAAGAGGGTAGGGTCCAGTTGCACCATCAAGTCGAATGCGGTGTACAGGCTTTGGGAAACGGTGGACATGGCTTTGTGTTGAATCGGGTATCGTAGGCGATGCGACCCGAATCCCCGATATGAAACGCTGTGCATAACATCCGACTTCACTACACGCTAGAGCCTCCAGGCGCCCCCGTTACGCCAGATGTCCACAGCCGCACCTCTGCCCTGGGCACGCAGGAGTCTGGGCTCGAGCATCCGCTGATGGCCTTGCTGCAGTCGGTGGATGAGCAGGGCTCGATCTCCGCCGCCGCTCGCGCGCTCGGCCTGTCCTACCGCCATGTCTGGGGCGAGCTCAAGCGCTGGGAGACTTCGCTGGGCCATTCGCTCATCGTGTGGGAAAAAGGGCAATCCGCCCGTCTGAGCGAATTCGGCACCAAGCTGATGTGGGCCGAACGGCAGACGCAGGCACGCTTGGCAGCACAGATCCAGGCCTTGCGCGCCGACCTTGAGCGCACGTTTGCCATTGCCTTTGACCCGCAGGCCCATGTGCTGACCTGCTACGCCAGCCATGACGCCGCGCTGGCCCACCTGCAGGGCCAGGCAGCCGGTCGGGGTCTGCATCTGGATGTGCGCTTTTGCGGCAGCGTGGACGCGATCCGAGCTCTTAACGAAGGGCGCTGCCTGATCGCCGGATTTCATGTCCCCCTTCAGCCACAGGCCGAGAGCCTCTCGGCGCTCACCTTTCGCCCCCTCTTGCAACCCGGGAGGCACAAGCTGATCGGATTTGCCGATCGCAGTCAGGGGTTGATAGTTCCCCGCGGCAACCCGCTGGCCCTGGACTCACTGCGGGCCGTGGCCCGGCAGCGCGCTCGCCTGGCGCTGCGCGACAAAGGATCGGGCACGCGGCTGTTGTTTGACGAGATGGCCCAACACGCAGGCCTGTCAGCCACCGATTTTGCGTTGACGCCGCACGAGGAGCCCTCGCACCAAGCGTGTGCGGCGGCGGTGGCGGGCGGCTTGGCTGACGTGGCCCTGGGCATTGCCTCGGCGGCGGCAAGCCAGGGACTGGATTTTGTGCCTTTGCAAGCGGAACGCTATTACCTGGTCTGCCTGAAATCTGCCGTGGAAGCGCCTGCGGTACTAGCGCTGCAACAGTTGCTGCAAACCCTTGCCTGGCGGCAATCGCTTGAACAACTGCCGGGTTACCAGGCCGCACAGGCCGGGCAGGTGCAGTCCCTGCGTGCCGAGTTGCCTTGGTGGCATCTGCGTCCCAAGAGAGGTCATGTCGACGATCGCCCTCCAAAACCGAGGGTTAAGCCCTAGTCGCCAGGTCAGATACCCCAAAGAATAGTCGCCCACAGGCAGGGTTTTGGGTTGGGGCGTCCTCAAGTTCGGTACCATTGAGGGTTACGCGCGCCGCCGTCGATGGACAGCGAACGCATGTGTGTGATTTCACCGGAGACCCTTGTGTCTGCACTTCTCAAATTGGCCTTGGGCGTCGACTGGATCAGCGAAAAGTTCGGCCGTGTCGCGGCCGTGGCCGTGCTGATGGCTGCGCTCATCTCGGCTGGCAATGCCTTTGTTCGCTACGGGTTCGACCTCAGCTCCAATGCCTGGCTCGAGATCCAGTGGTACCTCTTTGCTGTGATTGTGATGCTGGGCTCACCCCTGGTGCTCAAGCTCAACGAACACGTACGGGTGGACCTCATTTACGGCAAGCTCGGGGGCAAGGCCCCGGTCTACATCGACCTGTTCGGGCTGGTGGTGTTCTTGCTACCCGTGATGCTGCTGCTGACCTGGCTCAGCTGGCCGCTGTTCGTGAAGATGTACCTGACCGGCGAAATGTCCAGCAACGCTGGAGGTTTGGTTCGCTGGCCGGCCATGTTGCTGTTGCCCCTGGGGTTCGCCTGGGTGAGCCTGCAAGGGATGAGTGAAATCATCAAGCGCGTCGCCTATTTGCAGGGCACGTTCGAGATGGACACCCATTACGAAAAACCGGTTCAATAAATCCCGACCAGGCAGAACATCATGCAAATGGAAAACTTCGCACCCTTCATGTTTGCCGGCCTCGTGCTGGTGATGCTGATCGGTTTTCCCGTGGCCTTTTCGCTGGCCGCCCTGGGCCTGGGTTGTGGCTTTCTCGCCATTGAAATGGGCTGGTTCCCAGCCAGTTTCATGTCCAACCTGCCACTGAACGTCTTTGGCATCCTGGCCAACGACCTGCTCCTGGCCATTCCCTTCTTCACCTTCATGGGGGCCATCCTCGAGAAGTGCGGTCTGGCCGAAGACATGCTCGACTCCATGGGCCAGTTGTTTGGCCCGATGCGCGGGGGTCTGGGCTACTCGGTCATCATCGTCGGCTTCATCCTGGGCGCCATCACGGGCACCGTGGCCGGTCAGGTGATTGCCATGGCGCTGATTTCGCTGCCTGTGATGATTCGCTACGGCTACAACATGCGCTACGCCACCGGCGTGCTGGCCGCCTCTGGCACCATCACGCAGCTGGTCCCGCCCTCTTTGGTGCTGGTGGTGATGGCTGACCAGCTGGGCCGCTCGGTGGGCGATATGTACAAAGGCGCCTGGGGGCCCTCGCTGCTGCAAGTGGGCATCTTTGCGCTGTACACCTTCGCGCTGGCCATGATCAAGCCCTCCCATGTGCCCGGTGTGCCGCGTGAGGCGCGTACCCTGGAAGGCTGGGCTCTGTGGAGAAAATGCCTGCGAGGTATCATCCCCTCAGCCGTGCTGATCTTTGCGGTGCTGGGCTCCATGGGCGGTCTGCCCGGCATCAATACCGCCATTGCCACCCCGACTGAAGCGGGTGCCATGGGTTGTGTGGGCGCGCTGGTGCTGGCCGCCATGCACAAGCGCCTGAACGGACCTCTGATCTGGGGCGCCATGCACGGCACCATGCGCTTGACCGCCATGGTGGTGTTCATCCTGATCGGCTCGCGCGTGTTCTCCATGGTGTTCCAGGGCGTCGATGGTGGCCGCTGGGTCGAGCACATGCTGTCGGGCTTGCCTGGCGGTCAGGTGGGCTTCCTGCTGGTGGTGAACGTGTTCGTGTTCTTCCTGGCCTTCTTCCTCGACTTCTTCGAGATCGCCTTCATCATCCTGCCCATGCTCGGGCCGGTTGCCGAAAAAATGGGCATCGACATGGTGTGGTTCGGCGTGCTGTTGTGCGTGAACATGCAGACCAGTTTCATGCACCCGCCGTTTGGCTTTGCCTTGTTCTACCTGCGCGGTATCGCCGATACCTTGTTCAAGGAAGGGCGCATTGAAAAACCGGTCAAGTCCAATGACATCTACCTGGGTGCCATACCCTGGGTGATCATGCAACTGGTGCTGGTGGTGATCGTCATCTTCGTGCCCGAAACCGTCACCATGTTCCTGGACAAGGAGCAGAAGGTGGACCTGGACCAGGTCACCATCGAGATGCCGGTACAGGACGACATCAATTCGCAGGACGAATCGGCCGACAAGCCTTCTGCCGAGGATGAGCAAAAGAAGATGGAAGAGCTCTTCAACGTCAAGAAGTGATCGTGCCGGTCGCGACGGATCAGTCCTTGAACCCTGACCCGTCGCACGGCGCGGACTGCTTCGCACGCTCCTCACGCTGGCTGCACACGTGAACTACCCCTTGCCCGACGAACTCGGGCCACCTCCTTTTCGTTTATCGGGCCTGACGAGCCCGGCTGAAGGGCCGGCGTTCACCCGCCCTTACAAGGTGCTGGTTGTCGCCCTGGTCGTCATCGCGCTGGCGTGGTGGGTGCGCCTGTGGCAACAGGGCCACTGGGGCGATCAACCCGGCCAGGGGGGAGGCTGGTTTTTATTGGCCATCGTGCTGATGGGCTGGACCGCTTGGGCCGTGCTGCGCAGTCGTACCCGCATCGACTCGGACGGCATTTCACAAACCTGGATCTGGCACAAACACATGCCGTGCCGTGAACTCGCTTATGCCCGCCTGATTCGTATCCGAGGTCTGGAGTGGCTCATGGCGCCCCGTCTGTATGTGCGCACCCTGCTGGGCAAGTTCGCGGTGTTTTACATCGCCGACGCCCAGGTGATGGTCGAAGCCGAGCGCTTGGTGCAGGAACTGACCGAATTTCGCCGGCCTCGCTGAGTTCAGAACCCCCAAGGGGTCAGACCAGGGAGCCGTGCCCTCCCCGTCTCAACCCCCTGCATGAAAAAAGGGCTGCGCCCCGAAAGACGCAGCCCTGGAACCAGGGGTTGGCGGGGTCAGAGCTTCTGAGCTTGCATAAAACCATCGAAACCCGCCTCGGTGAAACGGAACCACAGGTTTTGCTCGGCGCGGAACTTGGAGTAGTCAGCGTAGACCTTTTTCCAGTTTTCGTTCTTGGCGCTGAGTTCATCATAGAACTGCATGGATGCCTTGAACGCGGCGTTCATCACATCCTTGGGGAAGGCGCGGAGTTTGGTGCCGGCACCCACCAATTGTTTGAGGGCAGCGGGGTTACGGCCGTCGTACTTCGCCTGCATGTCCACGTGCGCGGCGGTACAAGCCGCCTCGACGATGGCCTTGTATTCACTCGACAGCCCGTCGAACGCCTTGTTGTTGATGAAGAAGTCCAGTTGAGGACCGCCCTCCCACCAGCCGGGGTAGTAGTAGAAGGGGGCCACCTTGTTGAAGCCCAACTTCAGATCATCGTACGGGCCCACCCATTCAGCCGAGTCGATCGTGCCTTTTTCCAACGCGGGGTAAATATCGCCACCGGGGATGTTTTGCGGCACACCGCCAATACGCTCGAGCACCTTGCCACCGAAGCCACCGATACGCATTTTCAAGCCCTTGATGTCGGCCAATGACTTGATCTCCTTGCGATACCAGCCGCCCATTTGAGCGCCCGTGTTGCCGCCAGGGAAGTTGACAATGTTGTACTTGGCGTAAAACTCGCGCATGAGCTTCATGCCATTGCCCTCAAACATCCACGCCGTCATCTGACGGCTGTTCAGGCCAAAGGGGATGGCACAGCCGAGTGCAAACGTTTCGTCCTTGCCAAAGAAATAATAAGGTGCGGTATGGCAGATCTCGACCGATCCCTGCTGCACACCATCGACCACGCCAAAGGCCGGCATGATTTCACCCGCAGCGTGCACGGACACTTCAAACTTGCCACCGGACATGGCCTTCACATGTCGTGCGAAATCGTCCGCCGCACCGAAGATCGTATCGAGGGACTTGGGGAAACTCGAGGCCAGGCGCCAACGAACGGTGGCCTGTGCGTGCACGGCCGGGGCGACACCAGCGGCCAGAACGCCAGCCAGGCCAGCTTGTTTGATCAAAGAACGACGATCCATGGAAATTGCTCCGATAGTTTTCAGTTAAAGAACCATTTCAGTCACAACTGCGCCCGAAACTAAGGTCGATATTCTACGGTTGAGCTGCCTTCAGGCCGCCGGGGTTTACCCCTGCAACTTGTGCGTGAATGGGGTTAACTCTGTCAGCCCACTCGATGAGGCCAGCCCCACCCATGGCCTCAGCTGACCAGTTTGAGTCCGGGGCCTGCGGACAGAGCGCTGGTCAACTCAGGAAAGCGCGCACGCACCGACGCCCCAATGCCCGCAGCGTCCAAGCCCATCTGAGCCAGGAGCTTGGCCGGGTCACCATGCTCGGTGAACACGTCTGCAATGCCCAGAGTGAGGACCGGCACTTGAATCCCCGCGTGGGCCAGCGCCTCCAGCACGGCACTGCCCGCGCCACCCATCACCGCCCCCTCTTCCACCGTGACCAAGGCCTGGTGGGTGCGAGCCAATTCAAACAACAAGTCGGTATCCAACGGTTTGGCCCAACGCATATTGGCCACCGTGGCCTGCAAGGTCTCGGCAGCCTGCAAAGCCGGGTAGAGCAGCGTGCCAAAGGCCAACAGCGCGACACCCTGTCCGCGCCGCCGGATCTCCCCTTGGCCAAACGGCAAGGATTGCAAGCCCGGCTGCACGAGAGCCCCCACCCCAGCACCTCGCGGATACCGCACCGCCACGGCATGGTCCTGCTGGTGGGCGGTGGTCAACAACTGCCGGCATTCGTTTTCATCGGCGGGGCACGCAATGCTCACGTGGGGAATGCAACGCAAGAACGGGATGTCATAGACCCCGGCGTGCGTGGCGCCATCGGCTCCCACGATGCCCGCACGGTCCAGCGCCAGCACCATAGGCAGGCGCTGCAAGGCCACGTCGTGGATCAGTTGGTCATACGCGCGCTGCAAGAAAGTGGAATAGATAGCCACCACCGGCTTGATGCCCTCGCAGGCCAGACCGGCCGCAAAGGTGAGGGCGTGTTGTTCGGCGATACCCACGTCGTAGTAGCGGTCAGGGAAGCGACGTTCGAACTCAACCAAGCCCGAGCCTTCGCGCATGGCCGGTGTGATGGCCACCAGGCGCGGGTCCTGCTCGGCCATGTCGCACACCCATTGACCGAACACTTGTGTGAAGGTGGTCTTGGGCGCCGTGGTGGGGGGGACGATGCCCACGGCCGGGTCAAACTTGCCAGGGCCATGGTAGGTGACGGGATCGGCTTCGGCCAATTCATAGCCACGCCCCTTGCGGGTCACCACATGGAGAAACTGCGGTCCTGACAGGTGGCGAATATTTTCCAGGGTGGGGATCAGCGATTCGAGGTCGTGCCCATCGATGGGGCCGATGTAGTTGAAGCCGAATTTTTCAAACAGCGTGGCTGGCACCACCATGCCCTTGGCCTGCGTTTCGATGCGCTTGGCCAACTCGAACAAAGGCGGCGCGCCCTTGAGCACTTGCTTGCCCACCTCCTTGGCAGCCGCGTAGAAACGACCACTCATCAACTGCGCCAAATAACGGTTGAGCGCGCCCACGGGCGGGCTGATGGACATGTCATTGTCGTTGAGCACCACCAGCAGGTTGCTGTCGGACACGCCTGCGTTGTTGAGCGCCTCGAAGGCCATGCCCGCCGTCATGGCCCCATCACCGATGATGGCCACGGCGCGACGGTTCTCACCCTTTTGCCGCGCGGCCAGGGCCATGCCCAACGCCGCTGAAATGCTGGTGGAAGAATGCGCTGTGCCGAAGGCGTCGTATTCGCTCTCGTCACGGCGTGGAAAGCCGCTCAAGCCCCCGAGTTGTCGCAGGGTGTTCATGCGATCGCGCCGACCGGTGAGTATCTTGTGCGGATAGGTCTGGTGTCCCACGTCCCAAACCAGGCGGTCGTAGGGTGTGTTGAACACATAGTGCAAGGCGATCGAGAGCTCCACGGTGCCCAGGTTGGAGCTCAGGTGCCCCCCGGTCTTGGACACGCTTTCGAGCAGGAAAGCACGCAATTCATCGGCCAGCAGCGTGAGTTGATGCCGGGACAGACGACGCACATCCTCCGGGCTTTGAATTTGTTGCAGCAGTGCGGTCATGTCAATGGCTCCGGTCTACCACCCTGTGCGCCAGCGCACGCAAGGCGTGGGTGTTCGTCAACCGACTGTCGTCGAGCGCGGCCAGCGCCTGGGCCAGCAGGTCACGCGCGTATTGCTGTGAGCGCTCCAATCCCATCAGAGACACATAGGTGGGTTTGTCATGCGCGGCATCCTTTCCAGCCGTCTTGCCCAATGTAGCGGAATCCGCCGTCACGTCAAGCACGTCATCGACCACCTGGAAGGCCAGGCCAACGGCCTCGCCGTAGCGCCCCAGCGCAGCCAGCGCCGCGTCCGAAACATTCCCACAGGAAGCGCCCATCACCACGCTGGCGTGCAGCAAGGCGCCGGTTTTGAGGCGATGCATCTGACGCAACTGGTCTTCGGTCAGGGGCAGCCCCACGCTGGCCAGGTCAATCGCCTGCCCGCCCGCCATGCCGGCGTGCCCCGAGGCCCGGGCCAGCACCTGGCACAGACGCGCTTGCAAGGCTGGCGCCATGGCCGGTTCGGAGGGCTCTTCATGCAAGGGCGTGAGAATTTCAAACGCCAACGCTTGCAAGGTGTCTCCTGCCAGCAAGGCCTGCGCTTCGCCAAATTTCACATGGACCGTGGGCTTGCCGCGGCGCAATACATCGTTGTCCATGCACGGCATGTCGTCATGAACCAGGGAATACGCGTGAATCAGCTCCACAGCGCAAGCGGCACGCAGGGCTGCATCCTCGAGCATGGCCTGCGCGGTTGACGACTCCGTCTGGGGCATGGCCACGGCCTCACGGGCTCCCATCACCAGCAAAGGGCGCAAGCGCTTGCCGCCATCGAGCACCGCATAGCGCATGCTCTCGGCCAAGCCTGCCGGGGCAGACTGGGGAATCCAGCGCTCGAGTGCCCGCTCCACCCGATTGAGGTGCAAGGCGCTCCAGTCAGATACATCAAACGAGGGGGCAGGCATGAGACGGGTTGTGCATGGGCAGGGTCAACTCAAGGACCCAGGCTGGGGCTGGCCGTCCTCGAGCAGTCGGACCTGGTGTTCCACCGCGGTCAGGCGCTCACGGCAGTAGGCCAGCAAGACCGCCCCTCGCTGGTAGGCGCCCAACATGTCATCCAATGCCAGTTGGCCTGACTCCATGCGGGCGACCAGTTGCTCCAACTCCTCCACGGCGGCCTCATAGCTGGCGGGGGGGGTGGGAGGGGCAGAGGACTTGGCCATGGGAAAGGGTGGGTAAAAATTCGACGCAACTGTGCATTTTATGCCCTGCAGCCCTTGAGCCCCATCAGACCCCGGGTACAATCCCCCTCCCTGCGACGCTTGTCGCAGCCCTCCTCCGGACCTCAGGTGCCGGTTTTTTTATCTGTATCTCCCTGTGGGGAGTCTTTAGGTCAGGTCACCCATGTCTGATTTAAGTCTTCAACTGCAGCAGGCCACCAGCCAACTCCCGGTCTCGAGTTATTTCGACGAGGCCCTGTACCACCGGGAGATCGCACAACTTTTCCAGACGGGCCCTCGATACGTCGGTCATCGGCTGGCTGTTCCAGAAGTGGGCGACTACTACGCCTTGCCTCACGAGCATGAGGGACGGGTCCTGGTTCACACCCCCCAAGGGGTGGAGCTGATCTCCAACATCTGCCGCCACCGACAAGCCGTCATGCTCAAGGGCCGTGGACAGCTCGGCCAGGCGGGCGGGGGCACCGGCAACATCGTGTGCCCATTGCACCGCTGGACGTACTCCAGCTCCGGGCAATTGTTGGGCGCACCGCACTTTTCCCAGGACCCCTGCCTGAACCTCAACAACTATGCCCTGCGGGAATGGAACGGCTTGCTGTTTGAGGACAACGGCGTGGACATCGCGGCCCAGCTGGCCGGCATGGGTCCGCGTGCTCAGCTGGATTTCACCGGTTACGCACTGGACAGAGTGGAGATGCACGAGTGCAACTACAACTGGAAAACTTTCATCGAGGTCTACCTCGAGGACTACCACGTCGGCCCATTCCACCCCGGGCTGGGCCAGTTTGTTGCCTGTGACGACCTGAGCTGGGAGTTCAGCCGCGAATACTCGGTGCAAACGGTGGGCGTGGCCAACCGTCTGGGCAAGTCGGGCAGTCCGGTCTACGACCGCTGGCAAAAAGCGCTGATGGCGTACCGTGGCGGCGAAGTGCCGCAACAAGGCGCCATTTGGCTCACTTACTACCCGCACATCATGGTCGAGTGGTACCCGCATGTGATGACGGTGTCCACCTTGCACCCCATGGGTCCACGCAAGACACTCAACATGGTGGAGTTTTACTACCCCGAAGAAATTGTCGCGTTTGAACGCGAGTTCGTCCAAGCGCAGCAAGCCGCCTACATGGAGACCTGCGTCGAGGACGATGAAATTGCCGAGCGCATGGACGCAGGCCGCTGGGCCCTGTTGCAGCGCGGTGACAATGAGGTCGGCCCCTACCAAAGCCCGATGGAAGACGGCATGCTGCACTTCCACGAGTGGTACCGCCAACGACTGGACCTGTGATGCACACCACCCTCATTCAGCCTGCCGAGTTGAAGGCGCTGCTGCAAAGCGGCGCCAATCTGCGCGTGTTCGATGTCAGTTTCGACCTGATGCGCCCTGAACAAGGTAACGCCACCTACCTCGAAACCCACCTGGCTGGGGCCTTGCACGCGGATATCAACCGGGTGCTCAGCGCCAAGGACCCGCGCGAAGCCATCAATGGCGGACGTCATCCCCTGCCTCGTCGTGAACGCTTTGCCACTTGGCTGTCGAGCCAGGGCGTGGATGACGCAACCCAAGTGGTCGTCTACGACCGCAACGGCATGAACTACTGCGGTCGCCTGTGGTGGATGCTCAAGTGGTGCGGCCATGAAGCCGTGGCTGTGCTGGATGGAGGCTTGCAAGCCTGGGTGGCCGAGGGTGGCGCTGTCAGCAGCGGCAGTGAGCCCGCCCCTTCGCCGCGCCACTTCAGTCTACGGGCACCGCTGGCCCGGCTGGTGCAGACGGCAGACGTGGCGGCTCATCTGCAAGACGCCAGCGCGCAAACCTTGATCGATGCACGCGCCACCCCGCGTTTTCGCGGTGAAACCGAACCGCTCGATCCGGTGGCAGGGCATATTCCAGGTGCGCTCAATCGCCCCTATGGCCACAACCTGACCGAGACCGGCAAGTTCAAGTCTGCGGCTGTGCTGCGCCAGGAGTTCGAACAACTGCTGGGCGAGCGCACGGCGGCCAGCGTGGTGCATCACTGTGGCAGTGGCGTTTCTGCCGTGCCCAACATCTTGGCGATGGAAATTGCCGGACTCGGTCGAGCCGGCTTGTATGCGGGCAGCTGGAGCGAATGGTGTACGACACCGGGTCTGCCGTGCGCCCAGGGTTGAACGCCAGGATCCAGGGTGATCACTGCGCTCACCCTGCCCAAGGCTGAGCTGGGTGGCTCAAGCTCAATGCAGCGAATGGGTTGCCAGCGTCACCATCACCATGCCGGCAAACAACCAGACAATTTGTGACAGCGTAGCGCGCGCGTCCAGCCGGCGTTGCAATTGAGGAATCAGATCGGCCAGCGCCACATAGATATAACTGCCACTAGCGGCCGTGAGCAAATACGGCAGCCACGACTCGTGCCCGACAATCAAGCTGAAGCCCAGTAACCCCCCCAGTACCGTCACGGCACCCGTCATCAGCAACTTGATGACCGCGTGGCGGGGCGAGGCCGTGCCTTGACGCAAGACCACCAGGTCCCCGATGTGGTGCGGCACTTCGTGCACAAGAACAGCCAGCGTGGCCGCCAAGCCCAGACGCAAGTCGGCCATGAAGGCGCCTGCCACCAAAACCCCATCGCCAAAGGCATGCACACTGTCCCCCAGTAACACCGCCCACCCCCCGGGCCCATGGTGAGCATGGGCATGCTCGTGCGAATGCCCATGTCGGTGCTCGTGAGGGTGTTCTTGACTGGGCTCATGCGTATGTCCATGCGCATGCTCATGCCCGTGGTGCCACAGCTCAGCCTTGTCGAGCAAAAAGAAAAACACCACACACAGGAGCAAGGTGAGAAACAGTTGTTGCGGCGGCGCGCCCGATTCAAACGCTTCTGGCAACAGGTGCATGAACGACGTTGCCAGCAAGGCCCCGGCTGCCAGGCTCAGCATGTGCTGGGTGTAGCGCGACAGCAGGCCATAGGTCAGCACCGCCGCGATCAACACGCTGCCCAGGCCGCACGCCAACGTTCCCAACACAATGGCCAACAAATTCATGACGAGATCATCTCAGATTGAAGAGGGGTCGTCTGTCACGCGGCCCATCAGAGCCAGCCGATCGGGCTGTCGAAACGCAGTCACCCGGCTCATGCCTTGAAGGGATTTGTCCGGCATTCAATGGGCCTCGTCCCAGTTGCGCCCCACCCCCACTTCGGCCAACAACGGCACTTTGAGTGCAGCCACCTGCGCCATGCAGGCCGGCACCTCCTGGCGCAGCCAATCCACCTCATCCTGTGGCACTTCGAACACCAGTTCATCGTGCACCTGCATGATGATGCGACTGCGCCGTTGCTGTCGGTCGATCATCTGCTGCACCTGCACCATGCTCAATTTGATCAGGTCCGCAGCAGTGCCCTGCATGGGTGCGTTGATGGCGGCGCGCTCGGCGCCCGCGCGTCGCGGGCCATTGGGAGAGTTGATTTCGGGCAGGTACAAGCGCCGCCCCATCACTGTTTCCACATACCCGCGCGATTTGGCCCATTGACGCGTCTCGTCCATGTAGCGCCGCACCCCGGCAAAGCGCTGGAAATAACGGTCGATGTAGTTGCGCGCGGCGGTGTTGTCGATACCCAGGGCTTTGGCCAGACCGAAGGCGCTCATGCCATAAATCAGGCCGAAGTTGATCACCTTGGCATAGCGGCGTTGCTCACTGCTGACCTCATCCGGCCGCAAGCCAAACACCTCAGCCGCCGTGGCGCGGTGCACATCCAGCCCCTCATGAAAGGCACGCAGCAGGGCCTCGTCTTCGCTCAGATGCGCCATGATGCGCAACTCAATCTGGCTGTAGTCGGCGCTCGCAATGCACCAGCCTTCGGGTGCCACGAAGGCCTCTCGCACCCGTCGTCCCTCGGGGGTGCGGATAGGGATATTCTGCAAATTCGGGTCGTTGCTGGACAAGCGACCCGTCACCGCGACGGCTTGAGCGTAATGCGTGTGCACGCGTCCGGTGCGGGGATGCGCCATCCCCGCCAGTTTGTCGGTGTAGGTGCCTTTGAGTTTGGTGAGTCCCCGGTGCTCCAGGATCTTGGCGGGCAAGGGGTAGTCCTCCGCCAGTTTTTCCAGCACTTCTTCGTCCGTGCTCGGTGCTCCAGTCGCTGTTTTTTTTACCACCGGCAAGCCGAGTTGTTGGAAGAAAATTTCTCCAATCTGCTTGGGAGAACTCAGGTTGAAGGCTTTGCCGGCAATCTCATGGGCTTCCTGCTCGAGTTTCAGGATGCGCTGCCCCAAGGCCATGCTTTGGGTGGCCAGAGTCGCGCCATCAATCAGCACTCCGTTGCGCTCAATACGGTACAGCGCCTCGGAGCTGGCGATTTCCAGTTCATACACCGCGCGCAAGCGGTCATCGGCTTGCAAGCGCGGCCACAGCACGCCGTGCACATCCAGTGTCATGTCAGCGTCTTCACAGGAGTACTGCGTGGCGCGCGCCACATCCACCTGGCTGAAAGAAATCTGGTGCGCGCCCTTGCCACACAGGTCCTCGTAACTCAGGCCGCTGCGGCCCACATGACGCTCGGCCAGGCTGGCCAGCCCATGGGGACGATGCACCTCCAGCACATAGCTTTGCAGCATGGTGTCGTGCACATAGCCACGCACCTCGATGCCGTGGTTGGCCAACACGTGGCGGTCGTACTTGACATGCTGCCCCAGCTTGTGGGCGTTCGGGTCTTCCAGCCAAGGGCGCAAGCGCTCGAGCACCTCGCTCAGCGGCAATTGCTCAGGGGCATCCGGACCGGTATGGGCCAGAGGAATGTAGGCCGCCTCGCCGGGCTGCACCGACAACGAGATGCCCACGATCTGCGCCTGCATCTCATCGAGCGAAGTGGTCTCGGTGTCGAGTGCCGTCAACGCAGACGAACGGATGCGCTCCAGCCAGCGGTCGAATGTGGCCCAATCAAGCACCGTGGTGTAGTCGCGCCCCTGGGCTTGTGAAGTTCCGGCGGGTGCGTCAAACAAATCACCCGACAACAAGGAGCCTGCCGGCCCGGGCGTTGTGACGGCCGAGGTTCCCCCGCGTGCAACATTGCTGGGCTCTTCCAAAGCCTTGGCCAGGCTCTTGAACCCGTACTGCAGGTAGAACTGCTTGAGCGCCTCGGGGTCGGTGTCTTTCCAGACCAGCGACTGCAAAGAGGGCAGGTCCGGCACGTGTCCGTTCAGGTCGCAGTCGGTCTTGATGGTGAGCAGCTGTCGTGCCATGGGCAACCAATCGAGCGCCTTGCGCAGGTTCTCGCCTGCCACCCCCTTGATCTCGCCGGCGCGCGCCACCAAGGCCTCCAGAGAGCCGTATTCGACCAGCCATTTGGCCGCGGTCTTGGGTCCCACCTTCTCCACCCCGGGCACGTTGTCCACGGTATCGCCCACCAGCGTTTGGTAGTCGACCATCAGCTCGGGCGGCACACCAAATTCGGTGGTGACGCCCGCTACATCCCGGCGCTTGCCGTTCATGGTGTCGATGATGGTGATGTGCTCGTTGACCAGTTGACTCAAGTCTTTGTCACCGCTGGAGACCACCACCTCGATGCCCTGGCGTGCCGCGGTCACCGCCAGGGTGCCAATCACGTCATCGGCCTCAACGCCGGGCACGTCAAGCACCGTCCAGCCCATCAGACGCACCACTTCATGGATCGGATCGATCTGGCTGCGCAAATCGTCCGGCATGGGCGAGCGGTGTGCCTTGTACTCGGGATACAACGTGTCGCGAAAGGTCGGTCCTTTGGCGTCAAACACGCAGGCCACATAGGCGGCGGGCACCTCACGGCGCAGGCTCTGCATCATGTTGATCATGCCGCGAATGGCACCCGTGGCTGCACTGGCCGGGTCACCGGGCACAGCGCGCAGGTCGGGCATGGCGTGGAAGGCCCGGTACAAATAGCTGGACCCATCCACCAGCAACAGGGTATCTTGACTCATCCCGGGATTGTGCCCTGAGCCGGGCAGGGCTGTGAGCCTGGGGCCCTACAATTCCTGCATGGCCGTTTACACCGAAGTGACCGCAGACGAGGCCCAGACACTGGCCCATGAACTCCAACTGGGCGACGTGCAGTCCCTGCAAGGCATTCAGGGCGGCATCGAGAACACCAACTACTTCCTCACCACCGACCAGGGCGAGTATGTGCTGACCCTGTTCGAGCGGCTGAGCCATGCGCAACTGCCGTTTTATTTGTATCTGATGAAGCACCTGGCCAGCCAGGGCATCCCGGTGCCCGATCCGGTGGCCGACCGTCAGGGCGACATCGTGCTGACCCTTCAAGGCAAGCCGGCGTCAGTGGTCAACCGACTGCGCGGCGGCAGCGAGTTGGCGCCAAGACCCAAACACTGCCACACGGTGGGGGCCGCGTTGGCGCGCATGCACCTGGCTGGGCGAGGGTTCGAACGCGAGCAACCCAACCTGCGAGGGCTGTCCTGGTGGAGCGACACCACGCCCGTGGTGCTGCCCTACCTGAATGCCGAGCAAGCTGCCCTGCTGCAAAGCGAACTGGCCTTACAACTGCATATCGCGTCGGACAGTCTTTACGCCGCCTTGCCACGCGGCCCCATCCATGCTGACCTGTTTCGCGACAACGTGATGTTCGAGGGCGAGGAACTTACCGGCTTCTTCGATTTTTACTTCGCTGGCGTGGATACCTGGCTGTTTGATGTGGCGGTGTGCCTGAATGATTGGTGCATCGATTTGAAGACTGGCGCATTTGACCCCGATCGCGTGCGCGCGTTCCTCGACGCCTACCAGTCAGTGCGTACCCTGGCGTACGCCGAGCGCCAATTGCTCAACCCCATGCTGCGCGCAGGCGCCCTGCGCTTTTGGATTTCACGCCTGTGGGACTATCATCTGCCCCGCGAAGCCAACTTGCTCAAGGCCCACGACCCGGATCACTTCGAGCGTGTCCTCAGGCAGCGGATCGAGCAACCGTTGGCCCTCTGAGCCCGACACACCAAATACCATGAAACTCAACATTGTCCCCGCCAAGACCGGCGTGCTGTGGGTGCGCCAGGGCATTCAGACCTTCTGGCGTCAGCCGATTGCGATGTCAGGGCTGTTTTTCATGTTCATGGCGGTGATGTCCATCTCCTCTTTGCTGCCGGTGGTGGGCAGCGTGATCGCATTGATGCTCCTGCCCGCTGCCACGCTCGGCCTGATGGCCGCCGCGCGAGAGGCGAGCCTGGGTAAATTCCCCTTGCCCACGGTGTTGGTGAGCGCCTTGCGCGCGGGCCAGCAACGCAAGCGAGAGATGGTGATTCTGGGCTTGATGTATGCCGGTGGCTTTCTGGCCATCATGGGCTTGTCGAGTCTGTTTGACGGTGGCACCTTTGCCCGCTTGTACCTGGTCGGCGGCACCTTCACCCGAGAGACCGTGCTGGACAGCGGTTTTCAGACGGCGATGTGGGTCTCCACCCTGCTCTACCTGCCGTTGTCGGCCCTGTTCTGGCACGCACCAGCCCTGGTGCACTGGCACAGCCAACCGGCGGTCAAGAGTGTCTTTTTCAGCCTGGTGGCCTGCCTGGGTAACTGGCGCGCAATGGGCGTCTACCTGTTGACGTGGTCTGGCGTGCTGGGCGCTGTCTCCCTGGGTATCTTGCTGGTGGCCGGTCTGGCCGACAGTGCCGAAATCGTCTCAGTGTTGCTGCTGCCTGTCATGCTGCTGGTCGCGGCCATGTTTTTCACCTCCAGTTACTTCTCGTTTCGCGACAGCTTTGCGAGTGAACCGATCCTGGCGTGATCCCGTCGTGGCGTCATGCCATCCGGTGACGCCACACGGCATCAACGATCGGACCCTGCGCGCAGCCAGCGTCACACCGGCGTGAGTTTGGCGACAGACAGTGCCAACCACTTGACCCCATGGCGCGGAAAGTTCACTTGCGCGCGTGCATCCTCGCCGCTACCTTCGAGTGCCAACACCGTGCCTTCACCAAACTTGGTGTGAAACACCTGCATGCCGGAGCGCACCCAGGCATTGGGGCCGTCTGCGGCCGACGGTGCGCGGGTGGGTACCGGGGCACTGGCGGGTCCTCTCCCGCCGCCCATTGACGAGGCAGCGGGGGTACCAGCCCACTCCTGCCAACTGCTCGCGCGCTCAGCCCGTCGCTCGAAGCCACCGTCAGCGCCCCACCGTTGAGCGGGCAAGCCCGCTTTGGGGCTGAGCCATTTGAGCGTGTGCTCGGGCATTTCGTCAAAGAAACGGCTGCGAATGTTGTAGCGCGTCTGCCCATGCAGCATACGGGTCTGCGAATGGCTAAGGTAGAGGCGACGACGCGCCCGCGTGACGGCCACATACATCAGACGCCGCTCTTCCTCCAGTCCATCGGCACTGCTAAGGGAGTTTTCATGCGGAAACAAGCCCTCCTCCAGACCGGTGATGAACACACAGTCAAACTCCAGCCCTTTGGCGGCATGCACCGTCATGAGCTGTATGGCGTCCTGCCCGGCCTGCGCCTGGTTGTCCCCCGCCTCGAGGGCTGCATGGGTGAGAAACGCCACCAGCGGCGAGAGCGTTTCGCCGGTGTCCTGGTTGGTCATGAGGGATTGAAGGCTGGCCGGCTCGATCGCCGCCTCGGCGCCCGGCTCGCTTGCCACGGCCACTGCTGGCGTGTCTTGCGGCCTCGCCACCGCATCACGGCCAAACCCTTCCTGCATCACAAAGCTCTCGGCGGCATTGACCAGTTCTTCCAGGTTTTCCACCCGATCGGCCCCCTCCCGCTCGGCGCGAAAGTGTTCGATCAAACCGCTTTGCGCCAGCATCAATTCGATGATTTCGCGCAGGTTCAACCCCTGCGTCTGGGCGCGCAAAGCATCGATCTTGGCGACAAAAGCGCTGAGGGTGACGCCCGGCTTACCCGTCACCTGCGGCACGGCGTCGTGCAAGGACGTGGCTGCTGCTCGTGCGGCGTCTTGCAACTGCTCGATGCTGCGCGCGCCAATGCCGCGCGGGGGGAAATTCACCACCCGCAAAAAACTGGTGTCGTCGTTCGGGTTCTCAAGCAGGCGCAAATAGGCCAGGGCATGCTTGATTTCGGCGCGCTCGAAAAACCGCAAGCCTCCATACACCCGGTAGGGAAGCCCGGCATTGAAGAGCGCCGTTTCGAGCACCCGGCTTTGTGCGTTGCTGCGGTAGAGCAAGGCCACTTCGCTGCGCTGCGACACGCCCTGGTGGCCATCACCCTCCCGCCCCTCGCGCAGCAGTTGCTTGACCTCCTCGACCAGCCACTGCGCTTCGGCGAAATCGCTGGGCGACTCCACCACGCGCACCGGCTCGCCCACCCCCTGGTCGGTCCGAAGATTTTTGCCCAGGCGGTTGCGGTTGTGGCTGATGAGTTCGTTGGCGGTATCCAGAATGGCGCCACAGCTGCGGTAGTTCTGCTCGAGCTTGATCTGGTGACGCACCTGAAATTCACGCACGAAATCGGCCATATTGCCCACACGCGCCCCGCGGAAGGCGTAGATGCTTTGGTCATCATCCCCCACTGCGAACACGGACGAATGCGATCCGCAGAGTTGCTTGATCCAGGCGTATTGCAGGCGGTTGGTGTCTTGAAACTCGTCGATCAGCACATGCCTGAAACGGCGTTGGTAATGCTCGCGCACCGGGTCGTTGTCGCGCAACAACTCATACGAGCGCAGCAGCAGTTCGGCGAAATCCACCACGCCCTCGCGCTGGCATTGCGCCTCGTAGTGTTCATAGATATCCACCTTGCGCCGCGTGTCGGCGTCCCGCGCTTCCACGGCGTGGGGGCGCAGCCCCTCTTCCTTGCAGTCGTTGATGAACCACTGGGTCTGCTTGGGCGGAAAGCGCTCTTCGTCGATGTTCAGCTGTTTGCACAGGCGCTTGATGGCCGAGAGTTGATCCTGCGTATCCAGAATCTGAAAGGTTTGCGGCAATTGCGCGAGCTTCCAGTGCGCGCGCAACAGGCGGTTGCACAGGCCGTGGAAGGTGCCGATCCACATGCCCCGCACATTCAGTGGGAGCAAGGCCGACAGGCGGGTGAGCATTTCACGCGCAGCCTTGTTGGTGAAGGTCACGGCCAACAGCCCCCCGGGGCTGATTTGTCCGGTCTGTAACAGCCAGGCGATTCGGGTCGTCAGCACCCGGGTCTTGCCCGAGCCCGCACCGGCCAGGATGAGCGCGTGCTCGGGCGGCAGCAGAACTGCCGCGCTTTGTTCGGGGTTGAGCCCGCGCAAGAGGGGCGAGGCTTCTGAGTCGGGGCTCGCCCCGCCAGATTCCGCGCTGTCGGGCCTGCTTGGGGGTGCAAAGGGGTCGTCGTGCGCAGGCCAGGGTGTCATGCCCGCGATTGTAGGGTTGCGGGCACATCCGGCGACCCAAACCCGGTTCACGCTGATAGAATCAGCCACCGGGCCCAAGATTCTTGCGCCCGGTTTTTTATTTCCAAAAAACCGGCCAGGCCAAGCGCTCATCCACAACAGTGTGTGTTTTACTGGAGCTTGGACACCATGGAAATTTTCGACTACGACAACATCCTGCTGCTGCCGCGCAAATGCCGCGTGGAAAGCCGCTCGGCGTGCGATACCAGCGTCACCTTAGGCGCCCACAGCTTCCGGCTGCCCGTGGTGCCGGCCAATATGAAGACGGTGGTCAACGAGTCGATCTGTGAATACCTGGCGCGTCATGGCTACTTCTATGTCATGCACCGCTTCGACCTCGACAACGTGGCCTTTGTGCGCGAGATGAAGCGCAAGGGCGTCTACGCCTCCATCTCCCTGGGGGTGAAGCAACCCGACTACGACACCGTGGACCAGTTGATAGCCGCAGGCCTCACGCCCGACTACATCACCATCGACATTGCCCACGGCCACGCCGACAGCGTGCGCAACATGATCGGCTACATCAAGGAAAAAATGCCCGCGGCCTTTGTGATTGCGGGCAACGTGGCCACGCCCGAAGCTGTGATTGACCTGGAAAACTGGGGCGCTGATGCCACCAAGGTGGGCGTGGGTCCGGGCAAGGTCTGCATCACCAAACTGAAAACCGGTTTTGGCACTGGCGGCTGGCAACTGTCAGCGCTCAAGTGGTGTGCCCGCGTGGCCACCAAGCCCATCATCGCCGATGGCGGTATTCGCAGCCATGGCGACATCGCCAAGAGCGTGCGCTTTGGTGCCACCATGGTGATGATCGGCTCGCTGTTTGCCGGCCATGAGGAGTCACCCGGCAAGACGGTGGAAGTCGACGGCGAGCTGTTCAAGGAATACTACGGCTCGGCCTCGGACTTCAACAAGGGTGAGTACAAGCATGTGGAAGGCAAACGCATTCTGGAGCCCATCAAGGGCACCTTGGCCGACACGCTGCGCGAGATGCAGGAAGACGTGCAAAGCTCGATTTCGTATGCCGGCGGCACCAAGCTGATGGATATCCGCAAGGTGAACTACGTCATCCTGGGTGGGGACAACGCGGGCGAACACCTGCTGATGTAACCGTCCTGACGAGCCGTGTGCAGGTCGGCGCTCAGGCCTCCTGCACCCACTCGAACCGGGGGCGTTGCACGCCCTCGATCTCCACGGTCTGGGCAAACATCGCCGCTGGCCGCACCCACAACCCACGCTCACCATACAGCGCGCGATACACCGTCATGGGTTCGAGCGTTTCGCTGTGGCGCGCGGTGTCGATCACCTCATACAGACCACCCTTGTAATGGCGGTAAAGCCCCGGGCGGGTCGGTGTCAGTGAAGGCAGGTCGCTGTCGTTCATGGTGATCCTGGCAAGAGACTCATTCAAAAAAAAGACCCGACATCGCTGCCGGGCCGTTCATCGGTCAGCGCTCCTCAGGGAACACCGATCGAGGCTGTCGCTCAGACCGTCACGCCTTTGGCCGTCTGCGCGTACTCTTCGATCTGGTCGAAGTTCATGTACTTGTACACATTGGCCGCGTCCTGGTTGATGATGCCCACCGCCTCGAGGTACTCGGCCACGGTGGGGATTTTGCCCAGCTTGGAGCACACCGCCGCCAGTTCTGCCGAGGTCAGGAACACGTTGGTGTTCTTGCCCAGACGGTTGGGGAAGTTGCGGGTGGAGGTGGAGACGACCGTGGCCCCTTCGCGCACCTGCGCCTGGTTGCCCATGCACAGGGAACAGCCGGGCATTTCGGTACGGGCACCGGCCGCGCCGAAGGTGGCGTAATGGCCTTCCTTGATCAACTCGCTCTCGTCCATCTTGGTGGGCGGGGCCACCCACAGCTTGACCGGGATGTCACGCGCGCCACCCAGCACCTTGGAAGCAGCACGGAAGTGGCCAATGTTGGTCATGCATGAGCCGATGAAGGCCTCGTCGATCTTGGTGCCGGCCACTTCGCTCATGAACTTGGCATCGTCCGGGTCATTCGGGCAGCAGACGATCGGCTCCTTGATGTCAGCCAGGTTGATGTCAATCACGGCGGCGTATTCGGCATCCTTGTCGGCCTCCAGCAAATTGGGCTTGGCCAACCAGGCCTCGACCGCCTGGATGCGGCGCTCCAGGGTTCGCTTGTCCAGGTAGCCGTTGGCAATCATGTTCTTCATGAGCACCACGTTGGACTTGAGGTACTCGACCACGGGCGCCTGGTTGAGCTTGATCGTGCAGCCCGCAGCAGATCGCTCGGCAGAGGCATCTGACAATTCGAAGGCTTGCTCAACCTTCAGGTCCGGCAGCCCTTCAATCTCCAGAATGCGGCCGGAGAAGACGTTCTTCTTGCCCTTTTTCTCCACGGTGAGCAAACCGGCCTTGATGGCATACAAGGGGATGGCATGTACCAGGTCACGCAGGGTGACGCCGGGTTGCATCTGACCTTTGAAACGCACCAGCACGGACTCGGGCATGTCCAGCGGCATCACGCCGGTGGCGGCCCCAAACGCCACCAGACCGGAACCCGCAGGGAAGGAGATGCCGATGGGGAAACGGGTGTGCGAATCGCCACCCGTACCCACGGTGTCGGGCAACAACAGGCGGTTGAGCCAGCTGTGGATCACGCCGTCCCCGGGGCGCAGGGCCACACCACCGCGGTTGCTGATGAATGCGGGGAGCTCGTGGTGCATCTTCACGTCAACGGCCTTGGGATAGGCGGCGGTGTGGCAGAAGGACTGCATCACCATGTCGGCACTGAAGCCCAGGCACGCCAGGTCTTTCAGCTCGTCGCGCGTCATCGGGCCGGTGGTGTCCTGAGAACCGACGGTCGTCATTTTGGGTTCGCAATAGGTGCCGGGACGAATGCCCTGGCCTTCCGGCAGGCCGCAGGCACGGCCGACCATCTTCTGCGCCAAGGTGAAGCCCTTGCCTGAATCCTTCGGAGGCTTGGGCAGGCGGAACAAGGTGGAGGCAGGCAAGCCCAGAAACTCGCGCGCCTTGCCCGTCAGGCTGCGGCCAATGATCAGGTTGATACGCCCCCCCGCACGCACCTCGTCAAACAACACCTCGCTCTTGAGCTGGAACTCGACCACGGTCTGACCGCCCTTGGTGATCTTGCCGTCATAGGGCAACACCTCGATCACGTCACCCATCTCGAGCTTGGAGACGTCCACCTCGATGGGCAATGCGCCGGAGTCTTCCTGTGTGTTGTAGAAAATCGGCGCGATTTTGCCACCCAGCGTCACACCCCCAAAACGCTTGTTGGGCACAAACGGGATGTCCTGGCCGGTGGCCCAGATCACGCTGTTGGTGGCGGATTTGCGAGAAGAGCCCGTGCCCACCACATCGCCCACGTAGGCGACCAGATGGCCTTTCTTTTTCAAGTCCTCGATGAACTGGATAGGACCGCGCTTGCCGTCTTCCTCGGGCTTGAAGGCCGCATCGGGGCGGGTGTTCTTGAGCATGGCCAGGTAGTGCATCGGAATGTCCGGACGGCTCCAGGCATCGGGTGCAGGCGAGAGGTCATCGGTGTTGGTTTCGCCGGGCACCTTGAACACGGTGACGGTGATGCTCTTGGGCACTTCGGGTCGGCTGGTGAACCACTCGGCGTCGGCCCAGCTCTGAATCACTTCCTTGGCCTTGGCGTTGCCCGCCTTGGCCTTGTCAGACACGTCGTGGAAGGCATCGAACATCAGCAGGGTTTTCTTCAGGCCTTCAGCGGCCACGCCGGCCACCTCCGGGTGGTCGAGCAAATCGATCAACGGCTTGACGTTGTAGCCACCCACCATGGTGCCGAGCAACTCGGTGGCCTTGGCTTTGCTGATGAGGGCCACCGAGATATCGCCATGGGCCACAGCGGACAGAAAGGAAGCTTTCACTTTGGCGGCGTCGTCCACCCCGGGCGGCACCCGGTGGGTGATGAGGTCGAGCAAGAAAGCTTCCTCACCCTGGGGTGGATTCTTGATCAGTTCGATGACGTCGGCCACTTGCAGGGCCGTCAGCGGCAACGGGGGAATACCGAGGGCGGCGCGCTCGGCCACGTGGTCACGGTAGGCTTTCAACATGGGTCACTCTCCTGTGGATGGCAATACAAAAATCACTGGCGCGCGACGTCCCGTCCGCCTTCCAGCAGATGGACCGGTGGCGCCAGTTTCATGGCTTGAGCCACGGCCGCCTGGGCCGGGCTCTGACATTCATCGGCCAGTCGCTGGCCGAGTTGGCTGTTCATCAACATCGATTTGTTGGACAGCTGGATCCAGACCGCCCCTTTGCGTGGGTCCTCCAGGCGCAAAGCGCCGGTTTGGGACATCACCGGCGCGAGGTGGTAGGTCTGCTGTTTGTGGTGCATGAAAAAACGACCGGGGGACTTGTCGTCCGTGGTAATCACCACCGTCTGGCCCAATTCGCAAGCGATCCGACCCAGATGGACCTGATCGGCCAAGGCGATCAACTCTGGCTCAAGCGCTGGCATCACTTCAGCGGGGGTGGACATCGCCGCAGCGGGGGCAGCGGGCTTGCGGGCTGCCTCGCGTCGGGGTTTGGAGGCGGGCGCGTTGGCCGACTTGACGTTGCTGCTGGCACGCGTTCGGTTCGTATCGGCTGCAGCGCCGCTACCCTGGGAGACGGTTTGAGCCCCAGCCCAGCCTGCCAGGCACAGCAGACTGCACACCCCCCAACGACTTGTCATGTGCATCATCATCGTCTCCTAGGATGTCTGAAAAAACGCCCGGACCTCGGTCGGCAACACACGCCCAGTGTCAAAAGCACGCTGCAACACTTGCCAGAAAAATCGGTAACTGGCGCGGTCGTGCAACTGCCCCTGGTGGCTGATCGGTGCCCACTGGGCGGCTATTGCAGCCATCAGGATAGCACTCGCTTGATCGATAGCCTCGGCATCGGGCGCCATGGCTTCGAGGATGGGTCGAATTTGCGCCGGGTGAATGCTCCACATGCGCGTGTAGCCCAGCTCGCGTGCTGCGCGCTCGGCGGCCCGGCGCATGGCCAGGGTATCGCTGAACTCGGTGACCACGCAGTGCGAGGGCACCTTGCCATGCGCATGACAGGCACTGGCAATCTCGAGTTTGGCGCGCACCACCAGCGGGTGGGTGAACTGCCCTGCCACCCCCATGCCACTGGCCGGGATGGCGCCCGCGTGCGCCGAGACGAAATCCATGAGACCAAAACTGATGGACTGCACGCGCGGGTGTGCGGCGATGTCGAACGCGCGGTGCACCGCCGCCGGTGACTCCACCAGCACATGCAAAGGCAATTCAGGATGACCCGCGCGGTCCAGTGCTGCTGCGGCCACCACCACATCGGCTGGCGACTCGACTTTGGGCACCATCACATGCCGCAGGCGTGCACCGGCCTGGCCAACGATGCTCGCGACGTCAGCCTCAAAACTGGAATGATCGACCGGGTGCACCCGCACGGCGACGCGGGCAGACGGGTCAGCCTGCAGGGCCAGTTCGGTCACCAGGGCAGCGTGCTCGGCTTCGCCGCCCACCGGGGCACCATCTTCGCAATCCAGGGTGACATCAAACACGCAAGTGCCGAATTCCTGCAGCATCTCGGCCTGCAACTGCAGGCTTTTGCGCATGCGGACCTCAACGCCGCTGTAGTGGTCACAGACCGGTAGGCTCACCGCCCCGGCCTGCGCCCCCAGCAGGACCTCGCGTGGATGGGTCATGCCGCCGTCCTGTCAGACCAGGTGAGCGACGCCCGCCTGCTCTTCCTGCAGCTCCTTCAGGGTCTTGTTGATGCAAGCCTGGCTGAACTCGTCGATCGACAGGCCTTCGACCACCTTGTACTCGCCGCCTTCGCAGGTGACGGGGAAGCCGAACATGACGTCCTTCGGGATGCCGTACCAGCCTTGGGACGGAATGCCCATGGTGACCCACTGGCCGTGGGTGCCCAGGGCCCAGTCACGCATGTGGTCGATGGCGGCGTTGGCCGCCGAGGCTGCGGACGAGAGGCCACGCGCTTCGATGATGGCCGCGCCGCGCTTGCCCACAGTGGGCAGGAACACGTTGGCGTTCCATTCCTGGTCATTGATCATGGCCTTGACGGATTCGCCCTTGATGGTGGCGAATCGGTAGTCGGCGTACATGGTGGGCGAGTGGTTGCCCCACACGCACAGTTTTTCGATGTCAGCCACGGCCTTGCCGGTCTTGGCGGCGATTTGCGAAGCCGCGCGGTTGTGATCCAGACGCAGCATGGCGGTGAAGTTCTTGGCCGGCAGATTCGGGGCCGACTTCATGGCGATGTAGGCGTTGGTGTTGGCGGGGTTGCCCACCACCAGCACTTTGACATGGCGGGAGGCCACGGCGTTCAGGGCCTTGCCCTGGGCGGTGAAGATGGCGCCGTTGATGGCCAGCAACTCAGCGCGCTCCATGCCGGGACCGCGGGGGCGGGAGCCGACCAACAGGGCGTAATCGGTGTCCTTGAAGGCTGTCATCGGGTCAGCGTGGGCCTCCATGCCTGCCAGCAGCGGGAACGCGCAGTCATCGAGTTCCATCATCACGCCCTTGAGCGCTTTTTGGGCCTTTTCGTCGGGAATTTCGAGCAATTGCAGGATGACGGGCTGGTCTTTGCCCAACATTTCGCCGGAGGCAATGCGAAACAGCAGGGCGTAACCGATTTGACCGGCGGCACCGGTGACGGCGACGCGAACAGGCTTCTTGCTCATGGGAAAAAACTCCAGTGGGTATTGAAAAGGAACAATCGACAGACGTCGAAGTTTACCCTCGAAAACCCTGACGGGACCTGTCTTATGTCTTATAGAAGATATGATCGCGTGTTGACACCGACCTGACGCATCACGCGACAGCCGCTGACCGTTTGACCTTGCGCATGCCCTCCACACCCGTCTTCCTGACCGAACCTGTCGCCGGCGCCGACGGGGTGCCGCTTACGGCCGTGCCCGCTTTCAGCCCGCTGTACCAGCAAATCAAAGGGCTGATTTTGCAAAGTCTGCAATCCGGCGAGTGGAAACCGGGCGAGGCCATTCCCAGCGAAATGGAACTGGCTGGGCGCTACCGGGTCAGCCAGGGCACGGTGCGCAAAGCCATCGACGAGCTGGCCACCGAGAACCTCCTGACCCGGCGCCAGGGCAAGGGCACCTTTGTGACCACCCATGCCGAGGAGCAGGTCCAGTACCGTTTTCTCAAGCTGGTGCCCGACGGGCGGGATACCCCGGGGCAAGAACCGGCCCAGCGCACCATCATCGACTGCAAGCGGGTGCGCGCCGGTGCCGATGTCTCGCGCGCGCTGCGTTTGCGAAGCGGTGAACCTGTGCTGCACGTGCGACGGGTGCTGAGCTTTTCTGGCGTGCCCACCATTTTGGAAGACCTGTGGCTGCCCGGCGGTCCGTTCAAAGGCCTCACCGCGGAGCGCCTTCGGGCCCACCGGGGCGCCATGTACGCCCTGTTTGAAACCGAATTTGGTGTGCGCATGGTGCGTGCGGACGAGCAAATCAGGGCTGTACAGCCCGATAACGAGCAGGCCGGGTGGCTGGGGGTCACCTGCGCGACCCCCTTGCTGAGTGTGGAGCGTATCGCCTTCACGTACCATGACACACCGATGGAATGGCGTCGCGGGCTCTACAGAACCGACACCCGTCACTACCGCAACAGTTTGAATTAGGGAAATACATGAAACCCTCACGTCAGGTTGTTCGGTTGCAATAGAATTTTCCGCGCTACCTGCATTAACAGACGGCGTGTTCTCATGCCGCAGGTGCATCCCAGAAAGACCCCACATGACAGAACTTGCAAAAAAGCGGCCTGAATTCCGCAACATCAACGCCCTGAAAGATCTGCCGACGTACCGGTTGCCGGCGGCGGGGATCGTCTCGATCCTGCATCGCATCAGCGGTTTCATCATGTTCCTGATGCTGCCCTTCATCATCTGGCTGTTCGACACCTCGGTGTCTTCCGAATACTCCTTTGCCCGCTTCAAGGCCGCCTTCAACATCGGACTGGGGGTGTTTCCGGGCTGGTTCATCAAGCTGGTGGCCCTGGGCCTCATCTGGGCTTACCTGCATCACCTGATCGCTGGCGTGCGCCACGTTTACATGGATGTGCACCACGCGGTGAGCAAGGAGTTCGGCCGATCGTCGGCCATCGTCACCCTCGCCCTGAGCATTGGACTGACCCTGGTGCTGGGTGCCAAGCTCTTTGGCCTGTACTGATTCCAAGCGACTCGCCCCTGGCGCTGTCCCCACCTAACCAAGGATCCCCCTCATGTCCGTCAACTACGGTTCCAAACGCATCGTCACCGGCGCGCATTACGGCTTGCGTGACTGGCTCGCGCAACGTATCACCGGCGCCCTCATGGTGCTCTTCACCGCCGCCATCCTGGTTCAAGTGCTGTTCTCGCGAGGCGAGATCGGCTACGACCTGTGGGCCGGTATCTTTGCTGCGCAATGGATGAAAGCCCTGACCTTCGCCATCGTGGTGGCGTTGGCCTACCACGTGTGGGTCGGTGTGCGCGACATCTGGATGGACTACGTCAAGCCCGTGGGCTTGCGTCTGATCCTGCAAATTTTCACCATCGTCTGGCTGCTGGCTTGTAGCGGCTGGGCGGTTCAGGTTCTGTGGAGGCTCTAAAACATGTCAAGTACATCCATCGCACGTCGCCGCTTTGACGTCGTCATTGTCGGCGCCGGCGGCTCCGGCATGCGTGCCTCGCTGCAACTCGCCCGTGCCGGGCTCAATGTGGCCGTGCTGTCCAAGGTGTTCCCCACCCGCTCGCACACCGTCGCAGCTCAAGGCGGTATTGGCGCGTCTCTGGGCAACATGTCCGAGGACAACTGGCACTACCACTTCTACGACACCGTCAAGGGCTCCGACTGGCTCGGCGACCAGGATGCCATCGAATTCATGTGCCGCGAGGCGCCCAAGGTTGTGTACGACCTCGAGCACATGGGCATGCCCTTTGACCGCAACCCCGACGGCACCATCTACCAGCGGCCGTTTGGTGGCCACACCGCCAACTATGGCGAAAAGCCGGTGCAGCGCGCCTGTGCAGCGGCCGACCGCACCGGTCATGCCATGCTGCACACGCTCTACCAGCAAAACGTCAAAGCCAAGACCAGCTTCTTCGTCGAGTGGATGGCGCTGGACCTGATCCGCGACGCCGACGGCGACGTGGTGGGCGTGACCGCGCTTGAAATGGAAACCGGCGATCTGTACATCCTCGAAGCCAAGACCGTGTTGTTGGCCACCGGCGGAGCCGGCCGCATCTTCGCAGCCTCCACCAACGCCTTCATCAACACCGGTGACGGGCTGGGCATGGCGGCACGCGCGGGCATTCCGTTGGAAGACATGGAGTTCTGGCAGTTCCACCCCACCGGCGTGGCTGGTGCTGGCGTCTTGCTGACCGAGGGGTGTCGTGGCGAGGGCGCCATCTTGCTCAACAGCAACGGTGAGCGGTTCATGGAGCGTTATGCGCCAACCTTGAAGGATCTGGCTCCGCGTGACTTCGTGTCGCGCTCGATGGACCAGGAAATCAAGGAAGGCCGAGGCTGCGGTCCCAACAAGGATTACGTCCTGCTCAAACTCGACCACCTGGGTGCCGACACCATCATGAAGCGCCTGCCCTCGGTGTACGAGATTGGCCACAACTTTGCCAACGTCGACATCACCAAGGAGCCAATCCCCGTGGTGCCGACCATCCACTACCAGATGGGCGGCATTCCCACCAACATCCACGGCCAGGTCGTCATGCAGACGGCGACCCACCATGCCGAACCCATCAACGGCCTGTACGCGGTGGGCGAGTGCTCCTGCGTCTCGGTGCACGGCGCCAACCGCCTGGGCACCAACTCGCTGCTGGATCTGCTGGTATTTGGCCGTGCGGCGGGCAACCACATCGTCGACTTCAACCTCAAGACCAAGTCGCACAAACCCCTGCCGGCCGATGCCGCTGACAAAACCCTGGCTCGACTGGCGCGCCTGGAATCGGCCAGCAAGGGCGAATACGCACAGGTGGTGGCCAACGACATCCGCGCCGCCATGCAGCAACACGCCGGCGTGTTCCGCACCCAGGCCAGCATGGACGAGGGCGTGCGCAAGATCGCCGAGCTCCGCGAGCGCGTCAACGCCGTGGGCCTGGCCGACCACTCCAAGGTGTTCAACACCGCGCGCATCGAGGCGCTGGAAGTCGAAAACCTGATCGAATCCGCACAAGCCACCATGGTCTCGGCCGCTGCTCGCAAGGAATGCCGGGGCGCCCACACCGTGCATGACTACGAGCGTCCCGCCGATGACCCGGTCGCCCCGCTGGGTCGTGACGATGCCAACTGGATGAAACACAGCCTGTGGCACAGCGCCACCAATTCGCTGACCTACAAGCCAGTCACCCTCAAACCGCTGAGCGTGGACTCCGTCCCGCCCAAGGTCCGCACTTTCTAAGAAAGAACCGCCATGCAACGCACGTTCCAGATTTATCGCTACGACCCTGACAAGGACGCCAAGCCTTACATGCAGACCCTCTCGATTGAGCTGGATGGGCACGAGCGCATGCTGCTCGACGCCCTGGTCAAGCTCAAGCAAGCGGACCCTTCCTTGTCGTTTCGCCGTTCCTGCCGTGAAGGGGTGTGTGGCTCTGACGCCATGAACATCAATGGCAAAAACGGGCTCGCCTGCCTGACCAACATGCGCGACCTTCCGGGCACCATCGTGCTCAAACCGCTGCCAGGCCTGCCGGTCATCCGCGACCTCATCGTCGACATGACCCAGTTCTTCAAGCAGTACCACTCGATCAAGCCCTACCTCGTCAACGACACGTTGCCGCCGGAAAAAGAGCGCCTGCAGTCGCCCGAAGAGCGCGATGAGCTCAACGGTCTGTACGAGTGCATTCTGTGTGCCAGTTGCTCGACCAGCTGCCCCTCGTTCTGGTGGAACCCTGACAAGTTTGTCGGCCCTGCCGGGCTGTTGCAGGCCTACCGTTTCATCGCTGACAGCCGTGACCAGGCCACCAGCGAGCGTCTGGACAACCTGGAAGACCCGTACCGGCTGTTCCGCTGTCACACCATCATGAACTGCGTGGACGTGTGCCCCAAGAGCCTGAACCCGACCAAGGCGATCGGCAAGATCAAGGAAATGATGGTGCGTCGCGCTGTCTGACCATGCGAGACGAGCGTATCGATGCCTTGGACCCGGCTCAGGCTCTTGACGAAAGAGGCCTGAGCAAGCTGCGCTGGCGCTGTCGCCGCGGCTTGCTGGAAAACGACCTGTTCATCGAACGCTTTTTTGACCGCTACGCCCCCACACTCACGGTGGGTCAGGCCCAGGGCCTGTATGACCTGATGGAACTGTCCGACAACGACTTGATGGACCTGTTGCTGGGCCGACGCGAGCCCCAAGGCTCGCTGACGCAGGCCCACACCCTCGAGGTTCTCACCTTGCTGCGAGCCTGATCCCCCGCCCCTTTTACCTAGGAAATCGCCATGAAACTCGCCGACTACAAAGCCACCCTGTCGTTCAGCAACGGTAGCCCAACCATGGAGATGCCGGTCTACCACGGCTCTATCGGCCCGGACGTCATCGACATCCGCAAGTTGTACGGCCAAACCGGCATGTTCACCTACGACCCCGGCTTCCTCTCCACCGCCGCTTGCCAGTCGGCCATCACCTACATCGATGGTGACAAGGGCGAGTTGCTGTACCGTGGCTACCCGATCGAGCAGATCGCCCAGAACTGCGACTACCTCGACACCTGCTACTTGCTGCTCAACGGGGAGATACCCAACGAAAAAGAGAGCCAGGACTTTCACAAACTCGTGACCTACCACACCATGGTCAACGAGCAGATGCAGTTCTTCCTGCGTGGCTTCCGTCGTGATGCCCACCCCATGGCCGTGCTGACCGGCCTGATCGGCGCGCTCTCGGCCTTCTACCACGACAGCACCGACATCAACAACCCGGAGCACCGCCACATCGCGGCCATTCGCCTGATTGCCAAGCTGCCCACCCTGGTGGCCATGGCCTACAAATACGGCATCGGCCAGCCCTACATGTACCCGCGCAACGAGTTGAGCTACTCGGGCAACTTCCTGCGCATGATGTTCGGCACGCCCTGCGAAGACTACAAGGTCAGCCCGGTGCTCGAGCGCGCGCTCGATCGCATTTTCATTCTGCACGCCGACCACGAGCAAAACGCCTCCACCTCCACCGTGCGCTTGTGCGGTTCATCGGGCACCAACCCGTTTGCTGCCATCGCAGCCGGCGTCGCCTGTCTGTGGGGCCCGGCCCACGGCGGCGCCAACGAAGCCTGCCTGAACATGCTGGAAGACATCCAGGCCATGGGTGGCGTGTCCAAGGTGGGCGAGTTCATGGATAAGGTCAAGGACAAAAACTCCGGCGTGAAGCTGATGGGCTTTGGTCACCGTGTCTACAAAAACTACGACCCGCGCGCCAAGCTGATGCAGGAAACCTGCAACGAGGTGCTGTCCGAGTTGGGTCTGGAGAAGGACCCGCTGTTTGCCCTGGCCAAGCAGTTGGAGAAGATCGCCCTGGAAGATGACTACTTCGTCCAGCGCAAGCTCTACCCGCACGTGGACTTCTACTCCGGCATCGTGCAACGCGCCATCGGCATCCCGGTCAACCTGTTCACCGGCATCTTCGCGCTGGCCCGTACCGTGGGCTGGATCGCGCAACTGAACGAGATGATCGGCGACCCCGAGTACAAGATTGGCCGTCCGCGCCAGCTGTTCACGGGTGCCGCCCGCCGCGACATGCCCCCAACGGCCAAGCGCTGATCGACGCTGCGCTGCACCCAGGGCGCCTTCGGGCGCCCTTTTTGCTGGGTTCGCCTGCGTCTGTGGGTCTTGAGGCGTCGGGTGGTATCGGACAGCCCCGTGTCACCTGCACGCCCCTATGACCCGGTTCATCGCCCCGGAACACCTACAATGTTCCGCTCACGATCAACTCCCCGAGAACGCCATGGGACGCACGCTTTACGACAAGATCTGGGACGAACACGTCGTCCACACCGAGGAAGACGGCACGTCGGTCCTCTACATCGACCGCCACCTGGTGCACGAAGTCACCAGCCCGCAGGCGTTTGAAGGTCTGCGTCAGGCAGGGCGTCCGCTGTGGCGCAAGAGCTCCATCGTGGCCACCGCCGACCACAACACCCCCACCACCGGCTGGGATCGAGGCTACGACGGCATCACCGACCCCATCAGCAAAGAGCAGGTCACCACGCTGGACAGCAACATGCAGGAGTACGGCGCTGCGGTGTACTTTCCATTCCTGCACAAGCGCCAGGGCATCGTGCACGTCATCGGCCCTGAGAACGGCGCCACGCTGCCCGGGATGACCGTGGTCTGCGGCGACTCACACACGTCCACCCACGGCGCCTTTGGCGCCCTGGCTCATGGCATTGGCACCAGTGAAGTCGAGCACGTGATGGCCACGCAAACGCTGCTGGCCAAGAAAGCCAAGAACCTGCTGGTCAAGATCGAGGGCACCTTGCCGCGCGGTTGTACCGGCAAGGACATTGTGTTGGCCGTGATTGGCAAGATCGGCACCGCCGGTGGCACGGGCTACACCATCGAGTTTGCGGGTTCGGCCATGCGCGCACTCAGCATGGAAGGCCGCATGACGGTGTGCAACATGGCCATCGAGGCCGGTGCACGGGCCGGCCTGGTGGCGGTGGATGACAAGACCATCGAGTACGTCAAGGGCCGCCTGCTCTCGCCCACCGGCCCCGAGTGGGACCAGGCCGTCGCTTACTGGAAAACGCTGCATTCCGATGCCGACGCCACCTTCGACCTGGTCGTCAACCTGGACGCCAGCGAGATCCTGCCGCAAGTCACCTGGGGCACCTCGCCCGAGATGGTGGCCCCCGTGTTGGGCCGCGTGCCTGATCCCGACAAGGAAAAGGACGACACCAAGCGCATGGCCATCGAACGCGCCCTGACCTACATGGGCCTGGAGCCCGGCAAGCCGATCATCGACATCACCATCGACAAGGTGTTCATTGGTTCGTGCACCAACAGCCGCATTGAAGACATGCGCGAGGCCGCGGCGGTGGTCAAGCGCCTGGGCCAGAAAGTGGCCCGCAACGTCAAGCTCGCCATGGTGGTGCCGGGCTCGGGCCTGGTGAAAGAGCAGGCTGAGCGTGAAGGCCTGCACGAAATTTTCAAGGCTGCTGGCTTTGAGTGGCGTGAGCCGGGTTGCTCCATGTGTCTGGCCATGAATGCCGACCGTCTGGAACCGGGTGAGCGCTGTGCCTCCACCAGCAACCGCAACTTCGAAGGTCGACAGGGTAACGGCGGGCGCACCCACCTGGTGAGCCCCGCCATGGCTGCCGCCGCAGCCATCCACGGTCACTTCGTGGACGTCCGTCAGTTCTCTTGAACAACAGCCCGGTAAACAGCCATGCAGAAATTCACCGTTCACAAAGGCCTGGTGGCCCCGATCGATCGTGAGAACGTCGACACCGATGCCATCATCCCCAAGCAATTCCTCAAGTCCATCCGCAAGACCGGTTTTGGCCCCAACCTCTTCGATGAGTGGCGCTACCTGGACAAGGGCGAGCCCGGCATTCCCGAGTCACAGCGCAAGATCAATCCGGATTTCGTGCTCAACCAACCACGCTACAAAGGCGTGAGCATCCTGCTGGCACGCAAGAACTTCGGCTGCGGCTCCTCGCGCGAACACGCGCCCTGGGCACTGGACCAATACGGTTTCCGTGCCGTCATTGCCCCGAGCTTTGCCGACATCTTCTTCAACAACTGCTTCAAGAACGGCTTATTGCCCATTGTGCTGCCCGAGGCTGCCGTGGCCCGCTTGTTCGACGAGGTACACGCCTTCCCGGGCTACCAGCTCACCGTTGACCTGGATCGCCAGGTGGTGATCAAGGACCAGGGTGACGAGATGCCCTTTGAGGTGCAGCCGTTCCGCAAGTACTGCCTGCTCAATGGCTTGGACGACATCGGCCTGACCCTGCGTCACGCCGACAAAATCCGTGAGTACGAAGCCCACCGCCTGGCCACCAAACCCTGGCTGGCGCACACCGCCTGAAGCGCACAGGCCGCCTGGCGGCCCTGGTCGTTGCAACCCGTCGACGCCTTGAGTTGACCCAACCTACAGAACATCCTCATGAAAATCGCAGTCCTACCCGGTGATGGCATCGGCACCGAAATCGTCGAGCAAGCCGTCAAAGTCCTGAAGGCTTTGGACCTTCAGTTCGAGATGGAATCCGCCCTGGTGGGTGGTGCCGCCTTTGATGCCCACGGCCACCCCCTGCCCGAGAGCACGCTCAAGCTGGCCCAGGCAGCGGACGCGGTGCTGTTCGGCGCCGTGGGCGACTGGAAATACGACAAGCTCGACCGCCCGCTTCGTCCCGAGCAAGCCATCCTCGGCCTGCGCAAGAACCTGGGTCTGTTTGCCAACTTTCGTCCCGCCATCTGCTACGAGCAGCTGGTCGGTGCATCCAGTCTCAAGCCCGAGTTGATTGCGGGCCTGGACATCCTCATCATCCGTGAGCTGACCGGCGACATCTACTTCGGTCAGCCGCGCGGCCGCCGCACGGCTGTGGACGGACACTTCCCCGGCGCCCAGGAAGCCTTCGACACCATGCGCTACAGCAAGCCGGAGATTGAGCGTATCGCCCATGTGGCTTTTCAGGCCGCGCGCAAACGCAACAAGAAGGTCACCAGCGTAGACAAGTCCAACGTGCTGGAAACCTTCCAGTTCTGGAAAGACGTGGTCACCGAGGTGCATGCCCAGTACCCCGACGTGGCACTGGAGCACATGTACGTGGACAACGCCGCCATGCAGTTGGTCAAGGCACCCAAGGCGTTTGACGTGGTGGTCACCGGCAACATGTTTGGCGACATCCTGTCCGATGAAGCCTCCATGCTCACCGGCTCCATCGGCATGTTGCCCTCCGCCAGCCTGAACACGCATAACCAGGGCTTGTACGAACCCAGCCACGGCAGCGCCCCCGACATTGCCGGCAAAGGCGTGGCCAATCCCTTGGCCACCATCCTCTCGGCGGCCATGATGCTGCGCTTCTCGCTCAACCAGGCCGAGGCGGCCGACCGCATCGAGACGGCCGTGAAGAAGGTCCTGGCGCAAGGACTGCGCACGCCCGACATCTTCAGCCCCGGCACCACCCGGGTGGGCACCCAGGAGATGGGCGAGGCGGTGGTGAAGGCGCTGGGCTGATCCAACCCCGCCCTGCTGGCGGGGTTTGTCGTTTTTGCATCGGACACCCCCCATGGAGCGGCCTGTCAGCCGCGTGGAAGATACGTTCCGATACAATTCGATCCATGATTCGCGCCCCCCTGAGTTCTCACACGGACCTCGCCTCATGGCTGGCGGGCGTTGTGGTGCGCGCAAGCATTCTCAAGACCACGACCAAAGGCTGACACAGCCCGGTTCGTCGTGCGCCCTTCCGGCCGACGAGCCGGGTGAACAGCCAGGTCTGGCACTGTTTCAACACAATTCAAGGGGCCCTGAAATGAGCAAGTTGGTAGGTTTGGTCGGTTGGCGCGGCATGGTCGGCTCGGTGCTGATGGACCGCATGGTGCAGGAGAAGGATTTCGACCTGATCGAGCCCGTCTTTTTCTCCACCTCCAACACCGGGGGCCAGGCCCCGGCAATGGCCAAGCACGAAACCACGCTGCAAGACGCCAACAATATCGACGCGCTCAAGCGCTGCGACATCATCATCACCTGCCAGGGCGGTGACTACACCAAGGCGGTGTACCCCCAGCTGCGCGCTGCCGGCTGGAAGGGTCACTGGATTGATGCCGCCTCTTCGCTGCGCATGGCCGATGACGCCGTGATCATCCTGGACCCGGTGAACCGCCCGGTGATCGACCAGGCCCTGGCCAAAGGCGGGAAGAACTGGATCGGCGGCAACTGCACCGTGAGCCTGATGCTCATGGGCTTGGGCGGACTGTTCCAGCACAACCTGGTGGAGTGGGTCAGCGCCATGACCTACCAGGCCGCCTCGGGTGCCGGTGCACAAAACATGCGCGAACTGCTCAGCCAGATGGGCGCCTTGCACGACGCGGTGAAGGCCGAGTTGGCCGACCCGGCGTCCGCCATCCTGGACATCGACCGCAAGGTCGCCGCCACCATGCGGGACGCGTCCTTTCCCACCCAAAATTTCCGCCACACAGCCCTGGCTGGCAGCCTGATCCCCTGGATCGATGTGCCGGTCGAGCACGGCCAGAGCAAGGAAGAGTGGAAGGGCGGCGCCGAGTGCAACAAGATTCTGGGCAACCCCGCCTTTCGCAGCGCCGGCTCCATCCCCATCGATGGCCTGTGCGTGCGCATTGGCGCCATGCGCTGCCACTCCCAGGGCCTGACCATCAAGCTGAAAAAAGATGTGCCGCTTGACGAAGTGAGCGACATCCTGGCCCAGGCCAATGCCTGGGTCAAAGTGGTGCCCAACGAACGCGAGATCACCGAGCGCGAGCTGACCCCTGCCGCCGTGACGGGCACGCTCACCGTGCCAGTGGGCCGTCTGCACAAGCTGGCCATGGGCAACGACTACCTGGGTGCCTTCACCGTGGGGGACCAACTGCTGTGGGGCGCCGCCGAACCGCTGCGCCGCATGCTGCGCATTTTGTTGGAGAAGTGATTGCTGCCTGCTCGCCTGCGCCGTTCTGCTGCCGCTGAACACCGTCCGGGGACCGTCAGGGGCCTGCACATTCCTCCAGGGACTGCACAGACTCCAGGGCCTCGACTCGCTCGGCTCACGGCCGCCTGCCTGTTGCTGTGCGCAGGGGCTGCGCAATCGCTCACCCTCGGTCCTGCCGTGGTCAACTCGTCCCGGGGTGAGCCTCTGCGTGCCGAGTTTCCGATCACCCGGCTGAGTGCCAGCGAAAGCCAGAACCTCCAGGTTCGCCTGGCTGACGAGCAAGCCTATGCCGCTGCACGCCTGGAGCGCTCCTCTGTGCTGGAAGGCCTGGAAGTCGCGCTGGAAACACGGCCTGACGGTCGACGGGTGCTGGTCGTGCGAGGGCAACAGGCCGTCAATGTCCCGTTCGTGGACCTGCTGATCGAGTTGCGGTGGAACGGTGGACGCCTGTTGCGCGACCTCACCGTGCTCCTGCAAGCGCAGGCCTCGGATAAGCCTGCCAACCTCCCCCCCTCAGGGCTGGTGGTGCAATCCGGCGATACGGCTGGGCAATTGGCCCGAGACCACAAGTCCGATCAGGTCTCGCTGGAGCAGATGCTGCTGGCGCTGCTCAAACAAAACCCCGATGCCTTCGTGGACGGTAACGTCAACCGCCTGCGCTCCGGCGTGATCCTCTCGCTCCCCTCAGCGACCGAGGCAAGTGGCATCGATCAGGACGCTGCCCGTGAAGCCCTGCTTGAGCAGGCCGAAGCGTTTGACACCTGGCGTGCGAGCCTGTCCCAGCGGGTCACGGCCAGCGATGCACCAGACGCCAGCGACGGTTCTCGTGCGCAATTTCCATCGCGCCAGCGGGCTACCCCGGGTGCACCGCAGGACCGGCTGGAACTCACCAAGCCGGGCGCAGGCCAGGAAGACCGCATTGCCCTGCAACGCCAGGCCCAGGACACCGCCGAGCGAGCCGCTGAACTGGCTCGCAACATCGCCGAACTGGGCAAGATTGCCGGGGGTCAAACCGGCGAGGGAGCTGCCTCAGGGGGTGTTCCGCTGCCGTCGCCTGAGGTGCCGCCCCACGGCCGCCTGATCGACATCCTGCGCGACCATCCGCTGACACCCATCGGTGCAGCCACCCTGGTGGCCGTGCTGGTCCTGATGAGTCTGTGGCGCACTCGCGTGCGCCAAGCACCACCGGCGTCAGAAACGCCCCACTCGCTCCCCCCCTTGCCCATCGAGGTCGACCTCGAGTTGCCGCGCTACGACGCGCCGCTGGCAGACGACACCCCTGCCGTGTCGGTCACTCGCGCCCGCTCAGGGGCTGCCAGCGCCCCATCCCCAGAATCGACCCCGTCACCCAGCGGCACTGCCGCCACGACAGCGCGTCCCAACACACCCGATGCGCAGCCCGCGGGCTTGCCGTTTGCTGGACTCTCGCTGGAGCTGACTGACACAGCGCCCGCGACGGGTGGTCCGTTTCCGTTCGATTCGGGCACGGACGACCCGGCCCTGCAAGTGCGACTCGAACTGGCACAGGCCCTGTGGGAAGCGGGCCAGCCGCACACCGCCCGCGCGCTGGCCGAGGAGGTCGCCGAACAGGCCCAGGGACTCTTGCAGCAACAAGCCCGCGCGTGGCTGGCGGCACGGGCCTGAGATGCGTATCGCCCTGGGGCTGAGCTACGCCGGGCAGGCCTACCAAGGGTGGCAAAGTCAGCCCAGCGGTCTCACGGTACAAGACCAACTCGAGGCCGCCCTCAAGGCATTTGCCTGCGAACCTCTCCAAACCCTGTGCGCTGGGCGCACCGATGCCGGTGTGCATGGCCTGATGCAGGTGGTGCACTTTGACACTGCCATCGAGCGTGAGCCCTTCTCCTGGGTGCGCGGCACCAACCGCTTCCTGCCGCCGGATATCGCCGTGCAATGGGCCCACCCCGTGCCGGATCGGTTTCATGCCCGGGCCAGTGCCCGCTCGCGCCGTTATGCCTACATCCTGCTGGAGTCGCCCGTTCGGCCCAGCGTGGAAGCGGGGCGTGTGGGGTGGGTTTTTCGCCCCCTCGACCTCGAGGCCCTGCGAGCCGGCGCCCAGCACCTGCTGGGGGAACATGACTTCAGTGCGTTTCGGGCCGCTTCCTGCCAGGCGCTCTCGCCGGTGAAGCAGTTGATGCGCGTGGACATTCAACGCCGTGCGGCCCATTCCGCGTCCGGGCCCGGTTCTCACGACAGCGCCTACTGGCGCTTCGACTTCGAAGCCAACGCTTTTTTGCACCACATGATCCGCAACCTGATGGGCAGTCTGATCCAGGTCGGTCAGGGATTGCGGCCGCCCGAGTGGATCGCCGAGGTGCTGGCGTCCCGTTCTCGTGACAGGGCCGCCCCGACCTTTGCCGCAGAGGGTCTGTACTTTCTGGGCCCGCGGTACGACCCTGAATGGGGGCTTCCCGATCACGCGCCTGCGTATGATTGGCTGCCATGAGCCTGCCTGCCCACTTCACGCCCATCAAGATCTGCGGTCTGACCCGCGAGCAAGACGTTGACGCCGCCGTGCAAGCCGGCGTGCAGGCCATCGGCTTCGTGTTGTACGAGCCCAGCCCACGCTGTGTGAATGTGGCCCGGGCCGCTGAGCTGGCTCGCCGCCTGCCGGCCTTTGTCAACCCTGTGCTCCTGACCGTCAACGCCTCGGAGGCCACCCTCGAGGCCGCCTGCGCCGAGGTGCCCGGCGCCTGGCTGCAATTTCATGGTGACGAAAACCCGGCCTTTTGTCAGCGGGTCGGCCAGCGGCTAGGCCGCAGATGGCTGCGCGCGGCGAGAATTCCCCTCGACCACGATGCCCCTGCCTTCGACCTCATAAAATACGCGTCAGATTATCAACACGCCCATGCGCTGCTGCTCGACGCCCACGTCGAGGGCTATGGCGGGGGCGGCAAGGCATTCAATTGGTCACGGCTGCCAACAAGCGTCAACGCTCACCTCGTTTTGTCTGGTGG
>JACCDL010886154.1_pt1 | contig 48865 bp, 43 predicted proteins | sample 7441931 | NCBI WGS metagenome assembly JACCDL01 (sample SAMN15323437, study PRJNA562643) | freshwater metagenome | isolation source: river surface water | place: USA:Blue River Watershed | collected 2017-08-16
CCAAGTTGAAACCCAGCTATCTAAGTTCCGGCCACTCTTTGCTTCCAACTCACTTAGCAAATCACGGAGAGTGGTGTTCTTGTATGCATGTTTGGAGAAATAGACCTGGAGACCGGCGATGAAGTTTTCCCGGCCGACGTGGGCAACTAGTTGATGTAGAACTGAGGCGCCTTTTGCGTAAGTGATTCCATCGAAATTGGCCTTTACGGTCTCGATATCGACCATATCGGCGGCGATTGGATGGGTAGAACTCAGTTGATCTTGGCGGTAGGCCCAATTCTTTCGCTCCGCATTAAAACCAGCCCAAGAATTTGTGAAGCGAGTTGCTTCAACAAGTGCCAAATACGAGGACCATTCAGCAAACGATTCATTTAACCAAAGGTCATCCCACCACTTCATTGTCACAAGATTTCCAAACCACATATGGGCCATCTCATGCAGGATTGTGTTGGCGCGAGCGTTATACATACGCTCCGTTACTTTAGATCTAAAGACCAAGAGCTCTTCACGGAAAGTCACACATCCCGCGTTCTCCATCGCACCCCAGTTAAAGTCAACAACAGCGATTTGATCGTACTTATCAAAGGCATAAGCAAGACCGAATACTCTCTCGAAGTACTCAAAACCTTGTTTCGTTACTAAGAAAATTTCTTCTGGATCCAAGTGCTGGAATAGCGATTTACGACAATAGATTCCCATTGGAATCTTCTTTTTACCGTTGTATTCATCATGAACATGCGCGTATGGACCGGCGACGACTGCGGTTATGTAAGTCGACATGATTGGAGTTCTTGTGAACTCCCAATGCTTCTTTGAATCCACAACTTTTTCGCTCTTCACTGGATTATTTGAAATGACTTCCCAATGCGATGGCGCGATTACTTTAAAGTCGAAAGTTGCCTTTAGATCTGGTTGATCGAAGCACGGATACATGTTTCTTATAAAGGCAGTTTCACCTTGGGAATATAGATAAACCTCGTTATCTACAGGGTCGACCGAACGCTGGAGACCTTCACCGGTCTTGGAATAAACCGCATCAATTTCAATAATCAATTCATTCTCACTCTGCAGGTTCGAAAGCAGAAGTGATTGGCCGGTGAATTGAGAAGCATCAATCGCAACGCCATTTAATGTCGCAGAAATCAATTTCTTGCCGACTGCGTCGATAAAGGTGGAATACCCCGGCTTGTTACACGAGAAAGTTACTTTGCTCTTGGCGTAAAAAGTCTCCTCGCCACGAGTCACATCTAGTGTGACTTCGTAGTTGTGGACCTTGAGATGTGCGGAGCGTTCGGCGGCTTCTGCGCGCGAGAGATTATTTCCAGGCATGCGCATATCCAAGCAGAACTGGCACTCTTTGCCACTATGGAGCAGGTCACTTCTAAGAAGTTCAGATTGCGAAGTTTTCGTCTCCGGGGCGATCGAATGACTAAGGCGCAGGCCGATGCTCTCTTAAATCATTGGAATAAATTCGAGATTCCGCTACAGGGAATTATCGATCCCCAATCCCTTTTCTACGCAATTAACCCGAAGAAAGTCATATTCGAAATTGGCAGTGGCATGGGGGAAGCAACTGCAAAAATCGCCGCAGCCAATCCGGAAAATGGTTATGTGGCGATAGAAGTTCACAAACCAGGAATTGGGGCTCTAATAATTCATGCCGAGAATCTTGGGATTAGAAACTTAAAAATAATTAATGAAGATGTTATTGATGTTTTAAACGAGCATATCGCCGACTCATCTGTCGATGGCTTCCATATCTTCTTCCCGGATCCTTGGCCAAAGCGAAGTCAGCAGAAACGAAGACTTTTGCAACCCGCATTCTTGGAGCTCTTAGCGAGAAAAATGAAGAGTGGAGCGGAAATATGTATAGCAACGGATTGGCTTCCTTATGCTCAAGAAATTGAGAAGAATTTCAAAGCAAACCTAGATTTTCAAGGTGGGATAATTCCACGACCAGATTGGCGACCAATAACTAAGTTTGAAGGAAAAGGAATTTCAAAATCACATGAAGTTACAGACTTTTGTTACAAGCGAATTTAGATTTTGCCGCCATCTTCATATCTAGAAATCAATCCAATTCGTCGCACATGCCTCTCGTCGCCGCTAAAGGGTGTAGCTAGAAAGACATCAACTAACTCCAGGCAGAACGCTTCATCATGCATTCGACCGCCAAGTGAAATTACGTTCGCGTCATTATGTTCCCGCGCTAACTTCGCAATCTCTTTACTCCAAACAAGCGCTGCACGAACCCCTTTGACCTTGTTTGCGGCTATTTGTTCGCCATTTCCAGATCCACCCAACACAATTCCAAAGGATCCAGGCTCTTTTGCAACGGCCTCAGCCGTGGGGATACAGAAGACGGGATAGTCATCAAGTGGGTCAAAAGAGTGGGGACCATGATCAACAACTTCGTGGCCCTTAGATTGCAAGTGCTTGACGATCTTGTTCTTGAATTCAAGACCTGCGTGATCACTTCCGATATGCACCTTCACCTGCCAACCCTCTCAAAAAAGTCGGTATAAATGAAAGAACCACCGGCTTTTCGACCGGTGGTTCCGTCTAGGAGAAGGTAACTAATTTAGAAAGGTAATTGAAGAATGGATTAAGCCCTCGGTCCGTGACCGTGGCCTTTACCACCCATCATTCCTTTGTGATGGCCAAATCCTTTATCGGGACCCTTAAGGCGCTCGACGCCAGCAGTCACTCGATCTTTCAAGTTTGCCTTCAATTTTGTTGCTTGATCTGCAGTCATCTTGCCTGCGGTGACCGCTTCATCAATCTGCTTGGTATGGAATGCAACTAGAGCTGCGATTAACGCATCTTTCTTTGCACCTGCGATAGTGGCAAGAGTCTCGCCTGCTTTCATGCGAGCAGTGAGATCAGCTTCGGTAATTCCCAAAGTATCTGTGATTACTTTGATATGAGCTGCACGCATCGCATCATGTGCCGCTTTACCTGCTGCGCGGAGATCTTCCATCGCTTTGGTAACTGCATCGACTTGCGCTTGTGTCAAAGTTCCCTTTGTCACTAAGCCTCCGAGAATCTTTGTTAATCCAGCGCCGCGATCACCTTTACGATCATGTGCAACTGCACCGGTAACAGATCCCAGAGTAAGTGCCGCACCAGCAATAACTGATGCTGCCATTAGCTTTGATTTCTTCATTTACTAGATGCTCCCATCTTTCTGGTTCCTACTTCGAACAATTCTATGTCCGAAGTCCGCATAGAACTCCTTTGTCCTGAGTACCTTGGTCGATATTCATGTGAGACACATGTGAATTCTCCCCAATACTGGAAGGTTATACGCGCACAAACTGAGAATTCCTAGGGAGAAACCACTCTGTATTCCACCCAATTCGGACACCACACTCAGATACCGAACCTCCGCCTCGGGGGACCCAAGCCCCTCGAGGAGGGGTGACATGCAAGCACGAAATAAGACAAGTCTTTTGCTCTCCTTAGTTTTCTTTTTGAGCACATTGCAATTCTCGCCAAGCGTGGCAGCAGGACGCACTAATCAGTCCATTCCAAACACCGTGCTTAGTGGAAAAGGTGCGCCTTCTTCCAAAATCGGAATTAATGGAGACTTTTACATCGACACTTTAAATCTCAACATGCACGGACCCAAAACCAAAAATCGTTGGCCTGCACCCTTTAGTTTGCGTGGTCCAGCAGGAAGTGACGGAAAAGAAGGAGAAAAAGGCTCCAGCACTATTGGCGCAGAAGGTTCCAAGGGCGCAAAAGGTGAAGATGGTGAAAAAGGTGAAAAGGGAGATAAGGGTGACAAAGGAGATCAAGGAGAGAAAGGTGAAAGAGGAGAAGTCGGTGCGAGAGGTGCGACGGGACTTACTGGAGCAACCGGCGCTACAGGCGCAACTGGTTTAACCGGAGCAGTCGGTGCAACGGGATCAATTGGCTTAACTGGTGCAACTGGTGCAACGGGATTAACAGGAGCAGTCGGAGCAACAGGATTAACAGGAGCAGTCGGAGCAACAGGACCAACAGGTGCAACGGGTCCCGCGGGTTCGACAGGTTCTGCGGGAGCAACTGGAGCTACAGGAGCAACCGGTGCAACGGGTGCGACCGGCGCTACTGGCCCCGCTGGTCCATCAAATGCTTACTCCGCCGAAATTGCTAGTTTCACACTCTCGACTTCCACTCCAAATACAGCCTCACTTTCGTCACCTTTTGGTTCACTTCAAATCGGTAAGAGTTATGTTTTTGAAATAAAACTAATTGGAAGAAGTGATTATCAGGGAGGAGAGTATGGACTGACGGTTACAGCTGGTGGTTCGGGAAATACTTTGCTGTACGAGTACACCACCGCTCTCATTAGAGATTATCGAGATTCGATTGGTGCTCGTCACTATCACTTCAATGTTATGGGAACAATCGTTGTTGGAAGCCTGACAAGTTCATTAACCGTTGCTATTACAGATGGCACAGGAAACAGTGGCTCAAGTCCGATGACGCTCAAGGGGCTTGCAATATTTCAAATGGTAGGAAGCATCAATTGATTACAACTTTTCAAATAATTGAAAACTGGAGCGGATGACGAGAATCGAACTCGCACCATCAGCTTGGAAGGCTGAAGCACTACCATTATGCAACATCCGCATTTATTGCTTCCTTAGGGCTTAAAAGTCCTAAGGGGGCAAAGGTTATCGGCTCAGGTAAACAGTTGTGAATTCTTCATCTAGACTAAGCCGTCTACGTCGCGGGGCGTAGCGTAGTGGCTAGCGCGTCTGCTTTGGGAGCAGAAGACCGTGGGTTCGAGTCCCTCCGCCCCGACCAGGAATATTCAAATATAAAGTCAGGAGTCCCGTGAAGAGCGTTGTCGAGAGCCTTTCGCCAACACGGGTGCGCATCATCATTGATGTTGACTTCAAGGATCTCGAACCTCACGTCTCAGTCGCTTACGAAACTCTCGCTCATCAAGTATCAATCCCGGGTTTTAGAAAAGGAAAAGTCCCTCGCCAACTTATCGACCAAAGAGTTGGTCGCGGCACTGTTTTGAATGAAGCAATCAATAATGGATTGCCTGACTTTTATTCGAAGGCGGCACGTGAGCACGATGTTCTTGCGGTGGGAAGACCATCCATTGATATCAAAGAGTTAAAAGATAATGAAGTTGTTAAATTCGAAGTCGAAGTTGATATCCGTCCCGAAGTTACTCTTCCTGATTTCTCTTCAATAGAACTAAGCGTTGATGATGTGGTTGTGACTGATAAAGATGTTGATGACCAGGTTGAAGTTTTAAGGACTCGCTTTGGCACGTTGACAACTGTTGAGAAAGACGCTGCCTCGGGAGACTTTGTAACTATAGATTTAGTAGCCAAGCTAGATGGCAAAGAAGTTGAGGGCGGAACAGCTAACGGAATTTCCTACGAAGTCGGATCAAATCGGATGATTGATGGACTTGATGCTGCCCTTGAAGGAATGAAGGTTGATGAGAGCAAGACATTCAATACTCAATTGGTAGGAATGAAAGAGGGCGATACCGGAGAAGTCACGGTAACTCTTAAGGCGGTCAAGAAGCGCGAGCTACCTGATTTGAATGATGAGTTTGCCAAGTTGGCGAGTGAATTCGAGACATTAGATGAATTGAAGAAAGATGCACGTGAACGCTTGGAGCGTTTGAAATCTCTAGAACAAGGAACCCAGGCCCGCGACAAACTCCTCACCCATCTATTAGATACCGTTGAAGTTTTAGTTCCGGAGCAACTCGTGAAGGATGAAGTTAATGATCATCTTGAAAAGGAAAATCGTCTTGAGGATGAGACCCACAGAAATGAAGTAACTGAAGAGATTACGCGCTCAATTAGGGGAGATTTCCTACTAGATTCAATAGTTAAGACTGAGGAAGTCCAGGTAACCGAGGCGGAATTAACAGAGTATTTGATTCGCACAGCGGCGCGCTATGGAATGTCTCCTGATCAATTCGCAAAGCAGATTTCCGAAGGCGGCCAAATCGCGGCGCTTATGGCAGAAGTTGCGCGGACAAAAGCGCTTGCTATTGTCCTTGAGCGTGTGAAGATTAAAGATGCCTCAGGTCGCGAAGTGGACCTATCGAAACTTGCTCCCAAGCCAGCGGTTGAGGCGAAGAGCGAATAGTTATCTGCCCTGAGCGAACACGGGGCAATTTTGAGGAATTAGGGAAGCAAAAACTTACCCAGAGCGTTAAGGTCACTACATAACAAGTTCGTAGGAGGACTCGGTGGAGCTCAATACCCCACGCCTAGCGGCATCGAATGCCGGTGGGTTGGATGACCAGGTTTATAACCGACTACTTAAGGAAAGAATTATCTTCCTTGGTTCAGTAGTTGAAGATTCGATGGCCAATGCAATCGCAGCACAGATGCTCCTTCTTGCAGCCGAAGATCCTGAAAAAGACATATTTCTCTACATCAATTCACCAGGCGGCTCAATCTCAGCCGGAATGGCAATTTACGACACCATGCAATACATAAAGAATGATGTCGCAACTGTTGCGATGGGACTAGCTGCATCTATGGGCCAATTCCTTCTCTGCGCCGGTGCTCCTGGAAAACGTTATGCGCTTCCACATGCAAGAATCATGATGCACCAACCATCCGGCGGAATTGGTGGAACTGCATCGGATATAAAGATTCAGGCCGAGCAGATGTCATTTACTAAGAAGAAAATGGCTGACTTAATTGCATTCCATACCGGCCAGAAAGTAGACACAATTACTGCAGATTCTGATCGTGACCGCTGGTTCACCGCCGAAGAGGCAAAGGAATATGGCTTCGTTGACCATGTTGTTAAATCAGCTGGACAAGTTTCTGGAAGTGGAGGAACAGCACGATGAGTAATTACGAATTCCAAAATCGCTACGTTCTACCCACAATTGAAGAGCGCACCTCGTATGGATATAAGCGCCTCGATCCATACACGAAATTATTCGAAGAGCGAATCATTTTCCTTGGGCAAGGTATTGATGACACGGTCGCAAACGATGTAATGGCTCAACTTCTAACTCTTGAATCTATGGATCCTGATCGCGACATCATGATGTATATAAATTCGCCCGGAGGATCATTCACGGCGTTAACCGCAATTTATGACACCATGCAATTCGTTCGCCCCGATGTTATGACTATCTGCCTTGGACAAGCTGCTTCAGCTGCGGCCGTTCTCTTGGCGGGTGGAACTGCTGGGAAGCGATATGCACTTGAGCACTCTCGAATACTCATCCACCAGCCTTATAGCGAAGGTGGCGGACAAGGTTCCGACATTGAGATTCAAGCCAAAGAAGTTTTGCGAATGCGTGAACTTCTTGAAGTGATGCTGGCTAAGCACTCGAAGAAGAGTAAAGAAGAGATTGCAAAGGACATTGAACGCGACAAAATCCTTACCTCGGCTGAGGCTGTTGAGTACGGACTCATCGACCAGATCCTTGCAAGCAGAAAAGCTTCTTCAAAGAAGTAATTACTCTTAGGGCGAACAGGTTTCGCCCACATTAGCGGTCTTCGCGAATCTACGATTAGAGCCTTCCCTAGTGAAAGTTGGCAATTGTGACTCGCATCGGTGAAAGCGGCGACCTGCTTAAGTGTTCCTTCTGCGGCAAGACCCAGAAGCAAGTCAAGAAATTAATTGCTGGCCCTGGGGTTTATATATGCGATGAGTGCATCGATCTCTGTAACGAGATTATCGAAGACGAATTAAATGAGGCATCTGGCCTTGGTTTGCAGGAATTACCTAAGCCACAGGAAATATATGACTTTCTAGATCAATATGTGATCGGCCAAGATCGCGCGAAGAAATCACTCTCGGTTGCTGTTTACAACCACTATAAGAGAATTAAGACCGGTGATCGTCGCCGCGAAGATGGAGTAGAACTCGCCAAGAGCAATATCTTGTTACTGGGTCCAACAGGATGCGGTAAGACGCTTTTAGCCCAGACTCTTGCTCGGATGCTAAATGTTCCATTCGCAATCGCTGATGCGACTGCGCTAACTGAAGCTGGATATGTTGGTGAAGATGTTGAGAACATCTTGCTTAAGCTTATTCAAGCGGCGGACTTTGATGTTAAGAAGGCTGAGACCGGAATCATTTACATCGATGAGATCGATAAGGTCGCACGTAAGAGCGAAAACCCATCCATAACTCGAGATGTCTCTGGCGAAGGAGTACAGCAAGCGCTCCTAAAGATACTTGAGGGCACAACTGCCTCTGTTCCACCACAAGGCGGAAGAAAGCATCCACATCAAGAATTCATTCAAATCGATACGACAAATGTTCTCTTTATTGTCGGCGGAGCTTTTGCTGGGCTAGAGAAGATCATTGAAGCGAGAAAGGGCAAAGCCGGAGTTGGATTTAATGCGGCCCTTAAGGTTGTTGGAGAGAACGAGAAAGTTGATTCATTTGCTGAAGTGATGCCCGAGGATCTCTTGAAATTCGGCATGATTCCTGAGTTTATTGGGCGCCTTCCTATCGTCACATCCGTCGAGAGCCTAGATAGAGCAGCGCTCCTTCAAATCCTTACTGAGCCAAAGAATGCTCTAGTAAAGCAATATCAACACTTGTTCGATATGGATGATGTCGAACTTGAAATTGCGACGGATGCTCTTGAGTTGATTGCTGACCAAGCGATTGCAAGAGGCACGGGTGCGCGCGGACTTCGCGCAATCATGGAGGAGATCTTGCTTCCAGTTATGTATGAAGTCCCGAGCAAGAAAGAGATTGGCAAAGTTGTAGTCACCGCTGAGGTGATAAAGACCAAATCTGCTCCTATTTACATGGAGCGCGGACCGAATAGCGTGAAGCGCACTGGCAAACGTGGAGAAGAGAAGACTGCGTAAGCCTCGGTAGAATTTCCGTCTTATGGCTGACTTACCCTCAAACTTCGCACCGCAAGATATCGAGGGCGCGCTGTATGAGAAGTGGTTGAAGGCCGGCTATTTCACTGCCGATTCAAAGTCAGATAAACCGCCGTTCTGCATCGTAATTCCACCACCAAATGTGACGGGAAGTTTGCACATTGGCCACGCCTTAGATCACACCTTGCAAGACATATTAATTCGAATGAAACGGATGAAGGGTTTTGAGACTCTCTGGTTACCAGGAATGGATCACGCAGGAATCGCGACGCAAAATGTTGTTGAACGCAAACTTGCTGAGCAAGGCAAGAGTCGCCACGATTTCACGCGCGAAGAGTTTGTAAAGAAAGTCTGGGAGTGGAAAGCGGAATCGGGCGGAGCAATTCTCGGACAGATGAAACGACTTGGCGATAGCGTTGATTGGAGCCGCGAGCGTTTCACGATGGATGAAGGGCTCTCAGAAGCGGTACTAACTATCTTTAAGCGACTCTACGATGCCGGTCTGATTTACCGCGCCGAGCGCATCATCAATTGGTGTGTTCGCTGTCGCACCGCGCTTTCTGATATCGAAGTTGATTATCAAGAGATTGATGGTGAGTTTGTCCAGATACGTTATGGCGATTTAGACGGTGACCATGTATTTATTGCGACAACTCGTCCTGAAACCATGCTTGGCGATGGAGCGGTAGCAGTTAATCCGAATGATGAACGTTATAAAGGAATGATTGGCAAAAAAGTCCGCCTTCCTTACGTAAACCGGATGATTCCAATTGTTGCTGATGAGTTAGTAGATCCAGAGTTCGGAACCGGAGCGGTGAAGGTAACTGCGGCACATGATCCAAATGACTTTGAGATGGGCCTACGCCATAACGTTCCCATGATCATCATCATGAATGAGGCTGGCGTTATGGAAGGCACCGGTACTCAATTCGATGGAATGGATCGATTTGCTGCCCGCAAAGCCGTCGTTGAACAACTTAGAGCCGATGGATTACTCGGTTGGGAGAAACGTCCGTACAAACATAGCGTTGGACATTGCTCGCGTTGCAACACGATTGTTGAACCGAGACTTTCAATGCAATGGTTTGTGAAGGTTGCCCCACTTGCCAAATTGGCTGGAGATGCCGTCCGCGATGAGCGCGTTGTTATCTCACCAAAAGAACTAGAGCCAAGGTATTTTGATTGGGTCGACAATATGCATGATTGGTGTATTTCACGCCAACTCTGGTGGGGACATCGAATTCCGGTTTGGTATGGACCTAATGGCGAGATGGAAGTTGTGGGACCTGGTGAGAAAGCGCCTTTGGGATGGACGCAAGATGAAGATGTCCTTGATACCTGGTTTTCCTCTGCACTGTGGCCATTCTCAACCCTTGGTTGGCCAGCTAAGAGCGAAGATTTAGCAAAGTTTTATCCCACGAGCGTTCTTGTAACTGGATATGACATCCTCTTTTTCTGGGTAGCGCGCATGATGATATTTGGACTTTTTGCGATGGATGGAAAGCAGCCCTTTGATGTTATTGCGCTTCATGGATTAGTCAGAGACAAACATGGAAAGAAGATGTCAAAATCAAAAGGCAATGTGATTGATCCACTTGAGTTTATGGACAAGTACGGTGCGGATGCACTGCGCTTTGCCCTCGCTCGTGGAGCGAACCCTGGAACTGACCAGGCACTCGCCGATGAATGGATTGCCGGCGCAAGAAACTTTGCGACCAAGGTTTGGAATGCAACGCGTTTTGCCATTATGAATGGCGCGACTATCGAAGGCAAGCTTCCAAATCGCGATGAGTTGAACCATGTAGATCGTTGGATATTGAATCTTCTTGATACCACTATTAACGAAGTCGATTCTCTCTATGAAAGTTTTGAGTTTGCTAAAGCATCCGATGCTCTTTATCACTTCGCCTGGGATGAGGTATGTGATTGGTATTTAGAGCTAATTAAGGATTCCTTTGCTAAAGGGGGAATTGAGGCTGAAAAATCCAAACGAGTATTAGGCCATGTTTTAGATCAACTTCTTCGATTGATGCACCCGAGCATGCCCTTTATCTCTGAAGCGCTTTGGACATCACTAACAAATGGCGAATCACTCGTGATCTCGAAGTGGCCAACTCCTTCGAAAAGCGAAGTCGATAAAGAAGCAGAAGTAGTAGTCGCTGACATGAAGCGATTGATAACTGAGATACGTCGATTTAGAAGCGACCAAGGTATAAAGAATTCAGCTCGCATCAAGGCTGAGATCAATGGTCTTGCCGGTCCAGTAGCAGCATATGAGGATTCCATAAGGTTTTTGGTAAGACTTGATGAAAAAGGCGCCGATTTCAAAGCAAGTGCAAAGATAGAAATAGGAGAGTTCGCAGTCTCTTTTGATCTATCTGGCGCGGTTGATGTGAATGCTGAGCGCGCTCGACTTACTAAAGATCTAGCTGCAATTGAAAAAGATCGCGAGACTGCAAGAGTTAAGTTGGAGAATGAGAATTTCATGGCTAAGGCGCCAATGGATGTTGTCGCCTCTATAAAGGAGCGGTTGGAGTTTTGCGATGGTGAAATTCAAAGAATTAAATCGCTTTTAGATTCTCTTCCTAAACAATAATCATGTCTCTGAGTATGGGTGAGATTGAGCAAGCGCTCTTAAATCGCTGGCCTGAAACTCGCATTAATCCGACTTTAGAGCGAATAGCCCTCCTCGCTGACATGCTCGGCTCACCGCAACTTTCATATCCCACAATCCATATCGCAGGAACTAACGGGAAGACCACCACTACTCGGATAATTGACTCACTTGCGATGGAGCTTGGGCTTCGCACGGGAAGGTTTACAAGTCCACATCTAGAGAGTTTCTTAGAGCGAATTTGTATTAACGGTGAATCAATCAGCGAAGACTTTATGGCGGCAACCTATAAAGATGTCTCACCATATTTTCAACTCGTAGATGAGCGGATGTCACATCGACTCTCCTTCTTTGAGGCCATCACAGGGCTCGCCTTTGCAGCCTTCGCAGAATTTCCAGTTGATGTCGGGATATTTGAATGTGGGATGGGAGGCGAATGGGACTCCACCAACGTAATTAATGCAAAGGTTTCCGTGGTGACCCCCATCGGACTTGATCACACCCAATATCTCGGCGACACCTTGGGAGAGATAGCCCAAACAAAATCAGGGATCATCAAACCCGGATCCTTCGCGGTTTTTGCTCGTCAAGAACTAGACCCGGCCCAAGTTCTAATGAAGAAGTGCGCCGAAGTTGAAGCGACTCCGATTCGCGAGGGTATCGAGTACCAAGTTGCGTCACGCAAGCTCGCAGTCGGCGGCCAACTACTTTCAATCAAGGGTGTTCATGGGGATTATGAGGATCTCTTCTTACCTCTACATGGCGAGCATCAAGCGAGCAATGCGGCTACCGCCCTTGCGGCAATTGAAGTGTTTGCAGGTGAGACCAAGTTAGATGATGAATTAGTAAGAAGTGCATTCGCTAGCGCTACTTCGCCCGGGCGATGTGAAATTGTGCTTAGGAATCCAACGGTGATAATTGATGCTGCGCATAACCCTCATGGAGCGATTTCACTTCGACGAACAATTGAAAGTGAATTTGATTTTGACTTAGTAATCGGCATTGTTGCAGTAATGGGGGATAAAGACACGAGCGGGATACTTGAAGAATTTGAGTCCATTATGACTAGCGTCATCATCACTAGAAATTCTTCCCACAGGGCCGCTCCCATAGATGAGCTTGCAAGTGAGGCGCGCGAAGTATTTGGAGAACATCGAGTCTTGACTAAGGATTCTTTGGAGAGCGCGATAGAGGCAGCAGTTACTCAAGCAAAGTTTGAGAATGAGATGAATGAAAAATCTTGTGCGGTTTTGATTGCCGGCTCAGTCATATCTGCTGGAGAGGCGCGCGCACTTGTGAGGAGGAAGTACTCGAAATGAAGATGCTGGCACGAAGTGTCCTATCAATGGAGATATTGCTAGTTGGCTTTGCTCTTCTATTAGCCAAGGATCAAACCTCACAAGCCGGTCTCTACTTTGGCTTCGCGATCCTTCTCATCAACATTCTCGCCCTTGCCTCACTCCGCAATAAGTTGGGCTGGATACTTGGCTGGGCGGTCCAGATTTCATTAATCCTCTACGGCTTTTACATCTTCGCGATGTTCTTCATGGGAGCTCTCTTTCTCGCGCTTTGGATTACTGCCATCGTGGTGGGGAGAAAAGGCGAGGCGATTAAGCGGGCTCGCGAAGGTGAAAATTCACAATAGACTTAACCCCGTGACTCCCACTTCAATTAGTACCGAAAGAACACTTGTCTTGGTAAAACCAGACGGTGTACGACGTGCATTAGTCGGGGAAATTATTTCTAGGATTGAAGCAAAAGGTTATGTCATTGCCGATTTGAAGATGATGAGCGCTGATCGCTCGACTTTAGAGGCACATTACGCAGAACACAAAGGTAAACCTTTTTATGAACCTCTTATGGAATTTATGATGAGTGGTCCGATTGTTGCAATGATTGCAGAAGGCAATCGCGTGATTGAAGGATTTCGTTCACTTGCTGGAGTCACCGATCCAACTCTCGCCGCGCCCGGAACAATCCGAGGCGATTTGGCACGAGATCAAGGAACAAAAGTCGTACAGAATCTTGTGCACGGTTCAGACTCAGCAGAATCTGCTGAGCGAGAGATAAAGATTTTCTTCCCAAATAAGTAAGGAGTAATACGATGGCAAACCAACTAAATCGTTGGACCTTCCTAGGTCGCGATATGGCAATCGACCTTGGCACCGCGAACACACTTGTTTATGTGCGCGGCAAGGGCATAGTTCTTGATGAGCCAAGTGTTGTAGCTGTTCACCAGGATACTGGCGCAGTTCTTGCCGTTGGAATTGAAGCAAAGAAGATGATTGGAAGAACTCCCGGCAATATTGTCGCAATTAGACCTTTAAAAGATGGTGTTATTGCTGACTTCGACACTACGCGCGAGATGATTAAGCACTTCATTCGCCAAGTCCACAAGCGCACCTACCTTGCAAAGCCTCGAATTGTGGTCTGCGTCCCTTACGGAATTACGGGCGTGGAACGCCGCGCTGTTGAGGAATCGGGCTATGAAGCTGGTGCGCGCAAGGTATACATAATTGAGGAGCCTATGGCTGCTGCTATTGGCGCCGGTTTACCTATCCATGAACCAACAGGAAATATGGTGGTGGATATCGGTGGCGGAACTACGGAGGTCGCCGTTATTTCCATGGGCGGAATCGTCTCTGCAACCTCGATTCGCACAGGCGGCGACAAAATGGATGTTGCAATTATTGATTGGATTAAATCGGAATTTGGTCTGCTCTTAGGTGAACGCATGGCAGAGCAGATAAAGATGGAGATCGGTTCTGCTTATCCATTACGCGATGAACCTGATGCCGAAATTCGCGGACGTGATATTGCAACCGGGCTACCTAAAACCGTCGTTGTCTCTTCCGATCAAATTCGAAAGGCACTCGAAAAACCAGTTATTGATATCGTAAACGCGGTAAAGCGAACTCTCGATGAAACTCCACCAGAACTAGCTGCTGACCTTCTAGATCGCGGAATTGTTCTCACAGGTGGCGGTGCGCTACTCAAAGGCCTCGATGAGCGAATCCGTCATGAAACGAATATGCCAGTACATGTTTCTGAAGATCCACTTCGCGCTGTCGTAGAGGGAACTGGCCAATGCATCGAAGAGTTCGAGGCGCTTGAGAAAGTTCTAATTTCAGAGCCACGCCGATAAGTCGATGGCACCGCGCGGAACGAATCGAGCGAGACTACTTCTAGTCTCACTTCTCGTAACTTCGCTCCTACTCATTACTCTGGATCTTCGTGGTGCAAATGTAGTTGCAGCAGTTCGTAGCGCTACTCAAACAGTTCTCTCACCTTTCCAGAGCGCTGGAAGTGCAATCCTCTCTCCAATTGGAAATTTCTTTAGCGATTTGTTTAATCTCGGAAATACTCGTGAACGAATTGAGGAATTAGAGCGCGAAAACGAGAAACTCAAGAGCGAAGTTATTCTCAACCAGAATCTCGAAGGGGAATTAGCGCAACTAAAGGGCGTCCTTGATTTGGCTGGAAAGGCGCGCTTCAAGACAGTGAGTGCCCGAGTCGTAAGCAAGGGCGGAACCTCAACATTTAGCGAGACGATTGTGCTTGATCAGGGCTCGAAGGCTGGAATAAGGCCTGATATGACTGTGATCTCTCAAGCCGGGATTGTTGGAGTAGTTAAATCAACTAGCGCAAATACCTCTGTAGTCCTTCTAATGAATGACCCAACTTTTCGTATTGGAGTGCGAGTGGCGGGAAGCCAATTCATGGGGGTACTTGCCGGACAGGGAAGAAATCTCTATTCACTACAGATGCTAAGTGCCAGTGCAAATATAAGCGTGGGCGACGTTTTACTCTCTAGAGGTAGCTCGGGAGATTCTCCATTTGTCCCCGGTGTGCCAGTTGGAAGAATAGTTTTTGTCGATAACGCCGCGGGCCAACTCACTAAACAAGCGAGAGTAGAGTCTTTTGTGGATTTAAATTCACTAGGAGTGGTCAGCGTAGTTCTTAGTTCCCTGGGAAATAATCCTGGAGATGCGCTCGTTCCTACGGCGCCAAGACCCGCACCTACCGTGACTGTTTATGTAACACCATCGCCCACATCGAACGAGTAACAATGTCTTTCAATCGGATTCCGCTGGTCACTGGATTACTTCTAGTTGCATTCCTGATTCAGGAATCGTTGGTAAATCGGATTCACTTTTTCCTTGGCGGCTTTGCTTTTTTTCTTGCATTTTCAATTGTCTGGATATTAAAAGAAGATCGCTCTACCGCGATCTTAATGGGATTTGTTTCGGGCTTAATCGCTGATTTATCTCCGACTCTCGAGGCTCCCTTTGGGCTCTGGACATTTGTCATGACTGGATTTGCATTCATTCTTACGACTTATGTGCGGGGAACCTTAGATCAGAATTTGAGCCCACTTGCACTCTCAGTCGTTACAGCAGCGGGAAGTGCAATCGCCTTAACGCTCTTTCTCATATTTGGTGCAATTCTCGGCCAAGAAGTCGCATCGATATCTTCACTTTTGCTAGAGATATTTGGAAACACAGTGTGGTCTCTTGTTCTCTCACCACTTTTCATCCCTATTGCGTTAAAGATGCACAACCTCTCATTGACGGCGCGGGAGCGATAAATGAGGGATCGCTCAACCATTGCAATTGTCGTTGCTCAAGTCTTCGTTGCTTCACTAATGCTGGCTCTCTTTGGTCGCCTTTTCTATTTGCAAATCGCCGATGGGCCGCGTTACCAAGAAGCTGCTCTAGATATCCAAAGTCGGGACATAGTTACACCAGCCCTTCGTGGACTGATAGTCGATAGCAATGGTGAACCAATGGCATTCAATAAAGCTGGATTAATGGTCACCGCAGATCGCTCAGTCTTAGATCGTGAACCAGATAAGGGAGTTTCGATTTTAAGTGCTGTTGCCCGGATTTTGAATCTCGACCCTAATGATGTGTATGCACGAACAAGACTGTGCGGTGAATTACCTAAAGTTGAGAGAAATGGTTGCTGGAATGGAAATAGGTATCAGCCGATTCCAATCACAAAAGACGCCAGTGAAAATCAAGTTCTCAAGATTTTAGAAAGCTCCGATAAGTATCGCGGAGTTAGCGCAGAGCCAGTCTCAATTCGAAATTACCCAGCAAGCTCAGGTGAAAGAGCGACACATGTTCTTGGATATGTGGGACCCGTTACTGAGGGTGATTTGAATAATGAAGAGGGTAAACGCTTCTATCGAAATGAACTTATTGGGAAAGCAGGAATGGAATATGTATACGATGAAAGTCTTCGCGGTGTTCCGGGAGTCAGAACGGTAATAGTTAATTACAAGGAGGCAGTCACTCAAGAGTCTCGTAATATCGCTCCGATTCCCGGGAATCACTTGGTTTTAAATATAAATGCTAAATTGCAAGCCGCCGTGGAGCGAGAGTTACGCGACGCGGTACTACGAGCGCGCGCAACTGGTTATCGTGGTGATTCAGGCGCCGCTATTGTTACAGATCTTCAAGGCAGAGTTCTTGCGATGGCGTCGTATCCGGATTACGACTTAAACATTTGGGAGAACGGAATCACTGTTGCGCAAGCAAAAGAGCTGTACAGCGCTAGATCTGGAGTGCCAGCGCTATCGCGAGCGATCCAGGGCTCCTTTGCTCCAGCTTCGACATTCAAAGTTGTCTCCCTTGCAGCAGCGGTGAAGGCCAACTACAGCCTTAAGCAGAGTTACGACTGTCCAGCGACAGTTCAGATCGGCGATCGCACCTTCAAAAACTTCGATAGCAAGCCAGCCGGAAGAATTTCAATGACAACTGCGATGGCTATTTCATGTGACTCCATTTGGTACCAAATCGCCTATGACGAATGGGTTCGAGATGGAGGTTTAAGGCCAAAGGAGAATCCGAATGATTACTTCTTCAAGATGGCTGCAGGGTTTGGCGTGGGAAAGCGAACGGGTATTGATCTACCTTCAGAGCAGAGAGGAAGGCTACCCAGTCGCGAATGGAAGTTGAATTGGTATGAGAATAATAAGGATTTCTACTGCAACTATGAAGAGCGAGCTAAGAAGTCTCAGCGCACTACTTACTTGATTGAGATCGCTCGTGAGAATTGCCTAGATGGTGACAAAGTTCGAGCCGGAGATATGGTCAACTTCTCCATCGGCCAAGGCGATGTGCTTATGACTCCAATCCAGATGGCAGTTATGTATGGTGCAATTGCAAATGGCGGAAAGTTAATGGAGCCAAAAGTGGCGCGAGCCATCGTCACGCCCACAAATAAGATTGTGGAGAAATTTGAACCAAAAGTGACCGCTCAATTGCCGATTGAAAAACCAACCCTTAAGTTCCTACAAAATTCACTAAGAGCTGTTGTAACTTCTGGAACTGCTCGTGGAGCTTTTGCTGGACTGCGGACCGAAGTTAGCGGTAAGACTGGTACTGGCCAAGTCTTCGGATTGAATCTTGATGGCTCTGCAAAAGATGACACTTCTTGGTTCGCTTCTTATGCGCCAAGCAAGAAGCCTAAATATGTAGTGGTGATGATGGTGAGCCAAGGTGGATTTGGTGCATCAACAAGCGGACTTGGAGTGCGTCGCATTTACGAGGATATCTTTGGCGAGAACGGTAAAGAAGCAATCTTTCCAAGTGGTCCATCTGATCGAATTCCAACTATTAAGAGCAACATTGGAAAAGTCTCATGAGAAGCGCTACCAAGCCACGAAGTGAACGGCGAAGATTTCTTCTCAAGAGCGATCCCATAATTACGATCTCGGTATTGCTCTTATCGGCTATCGGTATCGTGCTTGTTTATGCCGCAACCCGCGACTGGTTTGCAGCAAATAATCAGGATCCGGAGTACTACTTAAAGCGCCAGATCGTAAACGTCATAATTGGATTGGCATTTCTATATGGCGCAACCCTTATTGATTATCGCCTCTTACGTGCATACACACCCGTGCTCTGGGGGATAGGGGTATTGGCTCTCATAGCAGTTCTAATTCCGGGTCTTGGCAGCATCGTGAATGGCGCTCGTTCTTGGATCTCACTTCCCGGAGGATTTCAATTTCAACCAGCAGAATTAGCGAAGATAACAATCATCGTCGGTATGGCGCTAATTCTTGCGGAGCGAGAAGCTGGGGATCGGGGTCCGAGTGACCGTCAAGTCATTTACGCACTTGGAGTTGCCGCACTTCCAATTCTCTTAATTGTTCTGCAACCTGACCTTGGCACGGTATTGATTATTTCGGCGGCCGTAATTTCAATCGTCGCAATATCTGGAGCAAGAATTCGCTGGGTTGTTGGTCTACTTGTTACCGGTATTACTGGAGCTTATCTAGCAGTTGCAAGTGGTGCAGTTAGTGACTACCAACTTAATCGACTCAGATCATTTATTGATCCATATGCAGATCCGCAAGCTACCGGTTATCAATTACGGCAAGCGCGAATAACTATTGGCTCCGGTGGATTCTTTGGTAAAGGCCTATTTGATGGCCCGCAAACAAATGGCAGATTTGTGCCAGAACAGCAGACCGACTTCATCTTCACAGTCTCGGGTGAAGAACTTGGATTTCTCGGCTCCTCAATAATTTTATTGTTGTATGGATTGATTCTGCTGAGAGGATTATCAATCGCCAAGCGAACCAACGATCTCTTCGGCAGGTTAGTCACCGCTGGAGTTGTTTCATGGTTCGCATTTCAAATATTTCAGAACATTGGTATGACGATGGGATTGATGCCCATGACTGGAGTTCCGCTGCCATTTCTCTCTTATGGAGGCTCAAGCATGTTCGCAAACATGATTGCTGTGGGACTCTTGCAAAACGTTTATCAACGCTCCCGATAAGCTCTTTTTACGCTTAATTAGGCGCATCTCGCGCCCTATGAGATACTTCCTCCGCAATCGCCTCGGAAACGCGAGGTCGCCAGACCGCTCTTTAGGTGCGGTCGGCTGATCCGAAAAGAATGAGGCGCCACCGAAGTTTTTTAAAGGAAATCGCCTTAACGGGCGGAGATTAAGGATTTTGTTATGGCCGATGAGCCAAAAAAGACGCGTAAGCGCGTTGTCCGAAAAGGAACAAGTAGCGCAAAAGAAGTCACTGCAAAAGATGAAAGTAAGCCAGATAAGAAGGCTAAATCTGCTGCCGTCATACCAACCCCAGTATTTCAAGCTGCCCCAGTCGCTCCCGCAAAGGGGCCTGCACGCCCTAAACCAGAAACCCGCGATGAAGATGGCGGAGATGGTGAGCGTGGTCGCCGTCGTCGCCGTCGTGGCGGACGTGGCCGTCGTCGCTCTGAGCGCGATGAGGTAAATGAAACGACCGATGATTCAGCCGCAGAAAGTTCTGAGAAACCAGGTTTCGTAGTTGCTGGCGAACCAGTATTTAAGAAGCGCCGCCGTCGCCGTAGATCTGGCTCGGATGGAGTCGTTCCTGGTGAAACAGTTGAAGAAGATGGCGTAGTCACAGTTGTAAAAGTAAGAGAGAAGAAAGCCCCTGTTGAGCGCCCAAGAGAGCGAAAGAATTTTGAACGTCGCGATCGCCGTGACCGTTTCCGTGATCGGGATCGTGACCGCGACAGAGATCGCGATAGGGATCGGGGAAGAGACCGTGGTCGTTTTGGTGAGTATCGTGAAAATCGTCGCCGCGGCACGATTCTTACTGATGCCGAATTTCTAGCGCGCCGCGAATCGGTAGATCGCGAGATGTTGGTCCGGCAACAAGGCGATCGCACACAAATCGCAATTTTGGAAGACAACATTCTGGTTGAGCACTATGTAAATAAAAATAGCAACATTTCTTATGTAGGAAACGTTTATCTCGGAAAAGTACAGAACGTTCTACCTTCCATGGAAGCTGCCTTCGTTGATATCGGTAAAGGAAGAAATGCCGTTCTCTACGCTGGTGAAGTTAATTGGGACGAATCCGGTCTTGCCGATAATAAAGAGCGGAAGATTGAGCGAGTTCTTAAAACGGGACAATCTGTTCTTGTTCAAGTAACAAAAGATCCGATTGGCCAAAAGGGTGCGCGGCTAACTAGCCAGATCTCACTTCCCGGTCGATACCTTGTCTACGTTCCCGGTGGCGGAATGAGTGGTATCTCAAGACGTCTTCCTGAGAGTGAACGGACTCGACTAAAAGAAATCCTTAAAGGTTTAATCACAGATGAAGAGGGCGTGATTGTTCGCACCGCAGCTGAAGGTGCATCCGATGAAGAACTAACGAGAGATGTCGTTCGACTAAAAGCGCAATGGGATGACATAAAGAAGAAGTCTGAGAGCAGTTCTACTTCTGCGCCATCACTTCTCTATGGCGAACCCGATATGACTATTCGCGTAATACGAGACATCTTCAATGAAGACTTTAGGAAGTTGACTGTCCAAGGCGGTGACGCTTGGGATGACATCAATAACTACCTGGGCCACATCGCACCTGAATTAATGAGCAAGGTTGAGAAGTGGACCGGCGCTCGCGATCTCTTCACCGAAAACCGCGTTGATGAACAACTTGCAAAGGCTCTTGATCGAAAGGTCTATCTGCCTTCTGGTGGTTCATTAGTTATTGATAGAACCGAAGCGATGATTGTTATCGACGTAAACACCGGTAAATTCATCGGTAAAGGCGGTAATCTCGAAGAGACAGTCACTAAGAACAATCTTGAAGCTGCCGAGGAAATTGCACGCCAACTTAGATTGCGCGACTTAGGTGGAATCATTGTTATTGACTTCATTGATATGGTCCTTGAATCAAATCGTGAACAAGTACTTCGAAGACTTGTTGAATGTCTTGGTCGCGATCGCACCAAGCATCAAGTCGCCGAAGTAACTTCACTTGGTCTCGTTCAGATGACTCGAAAGAGAGTGGGTCAAGGATTAATAGAAGCATTCTCAACAATTTGCGAGAGTTGTGCAGGTCGCGGAATCCATGTTCACATGGAGCCAGTTGATAAACGAAAGCTCGATCGCGAGATCAAACCAACTGGAGTTGCTGATAACCAAGAACCTAGTGTCGAATCTGATCTCTCCAAAGAAGTAGTTTCGGAGAAGGTAGAAGTGAAGAGCGATGCAGACGAGGGCGATAAGCCCAAGTTTGGCCGTCGTCGCCGTCGAGCCTCCTCCTCAGGGGTACTAACCCCGAGTTCGTAGGGTCCGGTTTGACCCCTACCGCGCTCAATCCGTAACCTATGCCCCTGCTCACCCCGCACTTTGGGCGTGACTAAAAAAGAAGTTAAGGAAGGAAAATCGTGTACGCAATCGTTAAGGCTGGCGGGCGCCAGGAAAAGGTGGCCGTTGGTGACACGGTATTTGTAGATCGAATTGAGGCTGCGCCTGGTTCGACCGTTACCTTCCCAGCAGTTTTAGTTGTTGATGGCGATGCTGTCACTTCAGACCCAAAGATTCTCTCTGGCGTAAAAGTAACTGGCGAAGTTGTATCAGAAGTTAAAGGTCCAAAGATTCACATCCTTCGCTACAAGGCAAAGACCGGTTATCGCCGTCGTCAAGGTTTCCGTTCAAAAAATACCCGCGTGAAGATCACCGCGATCAACGGTGTGAAGTAAGGAGCGAAAAGAAATGGCATCCAAAAAAGGCGTCTCCTCGACACGAAATGGTCGCGATTCGAATCCACAGTTTCTTGGCATCAAGCGCTTCGGTGGCCAAGTCGTAAACAGCGGCGAGATTCTTGTTCGCCAACGTGGCACCAAGTTTCACCCAGGTAAGAATGTCGGTATCGGTAAAGATGACACGCTTTTCGCACTCGCTTCTGGCGCAGTCGAATTTTCAAATGCACGCGGTCGTCGTGTTGTAAATATCGTTCCGGTTTCGTAACAGACGGACTTTAGAGGGACGGGTCCGTTGCGACGGGCCCGTTTTTCATTTTCTAGGAGAGGAGCGTCATGGCTACATTCGTAGATCGTGTGACGCTTCATGCTGCCGCGGGTAAAGGCGGCGACGGTTGTATCTCAGTACATCGAGAAAAGTTTGTTCCACTAGGTGGTCCAGATGGCGGAAGTGGTGGGCGGGGCGGGGATGTAATTCTCGTAGTTGATTCGGATGTAACAACGCTCCTTGATTTTCATCATTCGCCACATAGAAGTGCAACATCTGGTCGCCAAGGCCATGGAGCGCTAAAGAATGGCGCTGATGGTGAAGATTTAATTCTTGGCGTTCCAAATGGAACTGTAGTTCTTACAAAAGATGGAAAAGTGCTCGCTGATTTGATTGGTGTTGGCACGCGCTTTATCGCGGCAAAAGGTGGCCAGGGTGGATTAGGTAATGCTGCGCTCTCATCTTCTAGACGGCGCGCACCTGGGTTTGCACTACTTGGTGAACCAGGCGAGAAGCGAACTCTGGTCCTTGAACTCAAATCAGTTGCAGATATTGGATTAATTGGTTTTCCTAGCGCTGGAAAATCCTCATTGATTGCAGCAATTTCTGCGGCTCGACCAAAGATTGCTGATTACCCATTTACAACACTTGCCCCAAATCTTGGCGTGGTTCAAGCAGGAGATTCTCGCTTTACTGTTGCCGATGTTCCTGGATTAATTCCTGGCGCATCGGAAGGCAAAGGCCTTGGCCTTGAATTTTTGCGCCATGTAGAGCGATGCGCCGCCCTCGTTCACGTACTTGATTGCGGAACGCTTGAAAGTGACCGAGACCCAATTAAAGATTTTGAAATCATCGAACGCGAGTTAAAAAACTACTCAGCAGATTTAAGTGATCGCCCAAGGATTATTGCTTTAAATAAAATCGACCTTCCAGATGGGCAAGCGATTGCAGATATGGTCGAGCCACAATTCAAGGAGCGCGGTTTCGAGGTTTATAAGATTTCGGCCGCTGCTCGCCTCGGCTTACAAGAACTTCTCTACGCGATGGCGCGTACCGTTAAGAGTTATCGAAGCTCACAAATTCTCGATGAGAAAACTCGGATAGTTCTTCGCCCCACCCCAGTAGATGATCGGGGCTTCAAGGTGCACGCCAATGAAGATGGCTCATTTACAGTAATTGGTGCAAAACCTGAGCGTTGGGTCCACCAAACCAACTTTTCTAATGCCGAAGCGATTGGTTACCTTGCAGATCGATTAGCGAGCCTTGGCGTAGAGAGAGAACTATTTAAGCTTGGCGCAAAAGCTGGGGATGAAGTGCGAATTGGAAGTGATGATGATGCCGTTGTATTTGATTGGGAGCCAACAATTGAAGCTGGCGCTGAGTTGCTATCTGGTCCTCGCGGCGACGATATGCGCATCCCACGTGGTTGGGAGAAATTTGATGAAGAAGCTATCGATCAATTAGATGATGAAGAGTTAGCACAACAGTGGGAGTATCAAGTTGCCGACCCAACTAGCCCAAAGGTTGAAGGTGAGGGGAGATGAGTAAGAGAGTTGTAATAAAGATCGGCTCATCTTCTTTAACTGGTGCCGAGGCGCAGGGTTTAAGCGCATCTGCTGTTGATAAATTAGTTGATGCTGTTGCGAGTCTAAAGAATTCAGGTTCAGAAGTTGTAATTGTTTCATCGGGAGCAATCGCTGCTGGACTCTCGCCTCTCGGACTTACCTCTCGCCCAAAGGACCTTGCTACCCAACAAGCTGCCGCATCTGTTGGACAGGGCTTGTTGGTTCACCGATACACCGAATCCCTTGCGCGCTACTCGATTGTGGCTTCACAAGTTTTGCTAACTATCGATGATGTAGTTCGCCGTTCTCATTACCAAAATGTGCAACGAACTCTCACCAAACTTCTACAACTCGGTGTAGTTCCCATCATCAATGAGAATGACTCGGTCGGTACGCAAGAAATTAGGTTTGGCGATAACGACCGTATTGCAGCGCTTGTTTCACATTTAATTGGTGCGGATTTGTTAATTCTGGTGACCGATGTTGATGGCCTTTATGACGCACCTCCTTCGCAACCTTCCGCAAAAGTCATTTCTGAAGTAAGCGATTTAAACTCAATCTCCTCCTTGGATATTGGCGGCGCTGGCTCAAAAGTTGGAAGTGGCGGAATGGTCACAAAAATTGAAGCAGCGCGAATTGCTACGGGTGCGGGAATTCCAATGTTGCTAACTTCGCTAGCGAAAGTAAAAGCGGCAATCGAAGGTGAGAAAGTCGGCACTTTATTTAAAGCGACAACTGATAAGAAGCCTTCTCGACTTCTCTGGTTAGCTCACGCATCAACTCCACAAGGAGCGCTTCATATTGATACCGGAGCGGCGCAAGCTTTGCTTGAGCGGGGAGTCTCACTCCTTCCTGCAGGAGTCACCAAGGTTGACGGTGAATTTAGCGCGGGGGATACCGTTGAAATTGTCGCCCCAGATGGAAAGGTGATTGCACGAGGTCTGGTTGGCTTTGACTCGCAGGAAATTCCTATGATGTTAGGACGCTCCACAAAGGATCTTGGGCGAGAACTTGGTCCTGAGTTTGAACGGGAGTTAATTCATCGCGATGATTTGGTCCTCTTATGAGTAACGATTTATTGATTGCTGGGCTAGCAGATAAAGCTCGACTTGCAGCGCGTTCACTTCGCGGTAGTGATTACCAAACCCGCAAAGCGGCCCTTCTAGCAATTGCCGATGAGATTGAAAGTGCTCGGTTTGAGATCTTGGCTGCGAATAAAGAAGATGTCGATCGCGAGCGAGCCGCCGGTTTGAATGAGGCGCTTCTAGATCGGTTACTTCTTAATGACGCACGGATAAGTGGAATCATCGGAGGCACAAAGAAAGTAGCAGCGCTAGCCGATCCGCTAGGAAAAATAATTAATACTCGAACGCTCGAGAATGGTTTGAAACTTACTCAAGTGAGCGTTCCCTTTGGAGTAGTCGGAATGATTTACGAAGCCCGGCCTAACGTGACAGTTGATGCAGCAGTCATACTTCTCATGTCCGGAAACGCTGCATTGATGCGTGGTTCATCAACGGCACGTTGTAGCAATGAAGTTCTTGTGAGAGTCATAAAGAAAGCGCTTAGCAAAACTTCAATCTCATCCGAAGTAATCCAACTAATTCCATCTGAGGATCGCGATACCGTGCGCGCACTTCTCCATGCGCGTGGCAAAGTTGATCTGGTAATTCCAAGAGGCTCAGCCGCTTTGATCAGAACTGTTGTCGATGAAGCGCTAGTGCCCACAATTGAAACTGGTGCCGGCGTCTGCCATGTTTATGTGGATAAAGATGCTGACTTGGCCAAAGCCCTTCCGATTATCATCAACTCCAAGACACATCGTCCTTCAGTCTGTAACGCAGCTGAGACACTTCTTGTTCATGAAGGTATTGCCTCGAAATTCTTACCGATTGCTCTTAATGCACTTAAGGAAGCAAAGGTAAAACTTCATTGTGACTCAAGATCCCTTGAGGTTGCCAAGGGCTTAGGTATCGAAGCAGAGCTTGCGACCGATGCGAATTTTTCAACCGAGTACGGAATCCTTGAGATGAATGTTGGGATTGTTAAGGATTACGAAGCAGCTATTGATCACATAGCTAAATACGGCACCCAGCACACCGAATCTATAGTTACCGAGAATCAAGAGACAGCCGAGCGTTTCATTGCACTCTCCGATTGCGCAGCCGTAATGATTAATGCATCCACTCGCTTTACCGACGGGGAAGAGATGGGCTTTGGGGCTGAGATTGGAATTTCAAACCAGAAATTGCATGCACGAGGCCCGATGGGCTTAGAGCAGATGACTACAACTACTTGGATAGTTAAAGGAGATGGCCAAATTCGAAAGTAAATAACTTTCGGATAAGGTGACCTACATGTCGAAAATATCGCGAGCCGATGTTGAAAATCTTGCTCGACTTGCGCGAATTGATATGAGCGAAGCGGAGTTGGATCATCTCGCCTCCGAACTTTCCGTGATTCTCGAAGCCGTTGCCCGCGTACAAGAAGTTGCCGGTGAAGATGTACCTCCAACTTCACATCCACTACCTATGACAAACGTATTTCGCGCTGATGAGAATCGAGCGAGCCTTACTCCAGAAGAAGCGCTATCTGGCGCCCCCGCAAAAGAGGAGCAACGTTTCAAAGTCCCACAAATACTGGGTGAAGAATGATGTTAGAAAAGAGCGCCACCGAAATGGCGACCGCGCTTGAAAGCGGAGAAGTAAGTTCGGTCGAGTTGACTAAAGCACATCTTGCTCGGATTGATGAAGTTGATTCAAAAGTAAAGGCATTCCTTCATGTTGATAAGGCAGGCGCGCTTGCACAAGCAGAAGATGTAGATAAGCGTAGAAAGTCTGGCGAAAAACTCTCACCGCTCGCTGGCGTTCCACTCGCACTTAAAGATGTCATGGTGCAAAAAGGAATTCCAACTACTTGTGGTTCAAAAATGCTTGAAGGATGGCGCCCGCCATATGACTCAACTGTCGTCACGCGTCTTAAAGAAGCTGGAGTAATAATTCTTGGTAAGACAAATATGGATGAGTTCGCCATGGGGTCTTCCACCGAAAACTCCGCATATTTCCCAACACATAATCCATGGGATTTAACGCGCATTCCCGGAGGTTCAGGTGGTGGTTCTTCCGCAGCGCTTGCTGCCTTTGAAGCGCCGCTAGCAATTGGAACTGATACTGGTGGTTCGATTCGCCAACCCGCAGCCGTCACCGGAACAGTAGGAGTTAAGCCAACTTATGGTGGTGTATCAAGATACGGTTTGGTTGCGTTTTCATCTTCTCTCGATCAAGCCGGGCCATGCGCTCGCACTGTATTAGATGCCGCATATTTACATGAGGTTATTGGTGGATATGACCCACTTGATTCAACTTCTATAAATGCGCCACTTCCTCCTTTAGTTCGCGCCGCAAAGAACGCATCAGTAAAGGGAATGAAGATAGGCGTCATTAAGGAATTGCAAGGTGATGGCTACCAAGCTGGCGTTCTGAAGAGATTTAATGAAGCGCTCGATGAATTAGCCAAACTTGGAGCGGAGATCGTTGAAGTTTCCTGTCCACACTTTAAATATGCGCTAGCTGCTTATTATTTAATCGCCCCAAGTGAATGCTCTTCTAATCTCGCTCGCTTTGATGCCATGCGTTATGGAATTCGCGTAGGAGAGGGCTCTGCGGAAGAAGTCATGAATGCAACTCGTGAGGTTGGATTCGGTAAAGAAGTTAAGCGAAGAATTATCCTTGGAACTTACGCCTTATCTAGCGGTTACTACGATGCCTATTACGGTAGCGCTCAAAAAGTTCGGACCCTAATTTCACGCGACTTTGAAGCTGCATTTACTAAGGCTGATGTGCTCGTTTCACCGACTGCTCCTACAACTGCATTTAAGATCGGCGAGAAAGCAAATGACCCAATTGCAATGTATCTAAATGACATCGCAACAATCCCAACTAACCTCGCTGGAATCTGTGGCATCTCAATTCCTTCTGGTCTTGCTGATGAAGATAACTTGCCGGCTGGTTTTCAAATCATGGCTGGTGCGATGAAAGATGATCGCCTCTATCAAGTTGGCGCCGCACTTGAAGCCGCGCTACTTTCAAAGTGGGGCGCTCCAATCCTTAGTAAAGCTCCAAAGTTAGGAGCGATCTGATGGCTTTAACTTACGAGAAAGTCCTAGATAAGTACGAACCAGTCCTTGGACTTGAAGTTCATGTTGAATTAGGAACGAATTCAAAGATGTTCTGTGGTTGCTCAACGGTCTTTGGCGCAGAACCCAATACTCAAACTTGCCCTGTCTGTCTCGGCCTTCCCGGGGCACTTCCGGTGGTTAATGCAAAAGCGATTGAATACACGATCGCAATTGGACTTGCGCTTAACTGTTCGATCGCTCCCTTCTCTAGATTTGCTCGGAAGAACTACTTCTATCCCGATATGCCAAAGAATTTTCAAACCTCTCAATATGACGAGCCAATCTGCTTTGGTGGCTATCTAGATGTGAAGGTTGAGACTGATGAAGGTATCAAGGAATTCCGTATTGAAATTGAGCGAGTTCATATGGAAGAGGACACCGGAAAATCACTTCATATGGGTGGCGCGACTGGCCGTATCCATGGCGCGGACTATTCGCTCCTTGATTACAACCGAGCCGGAATTCCACTTGTTGAAATTGTTACAAAACCAGTTGTTGGGACTGGAAAATATGCCCCAGAAGTTGCGCGCGCCTACGTCTCAGAACTGCGTGACATCTTGCGCTCACTAGGTGTTAGCGATGTAAAGATGGAACAAGGATCGCTTCGTTGCGATGCGAATGTCTCCCTCCGCTTAATCGGTGCGGAGAAATTAGGAACGCGAAGTGAAACAAAAAATGTAAATTCCCTAAGAAGTGTTGAGCGCGCCGTACGAAGTGAGATGCTCCGTCATGCCGAACTTCTTGAAAAGGGTGAGCGTGTAGTTCAAGAGACTCGTCACTTTCATGAAGATACTGGCGACACGACTCCGGGAAGATCTAAGGAGCAGGCTGAGGATTACCGCTATTTCCCAGAACCTGATCTTGTTCCAGTCGCTCCAGCTTCTAATTGGATCGAAGAAATTCGCGCTACCTTGCCGGAGAAACCCTCGGCACGTCGGGCCCGTTTACAAGCTGAGTGGCAGGTGCCCGATAAAGAGATGGCGGCGATGATTAATGCCGATGTTCTAGACCAAGTCGCAGCTACCGTGAAATTAGGCGCAGACCCGACTCGGGCACGCGGTTGGTGGTTAGGTGAGATTGCAAGAATTGCAAATGAGAAAGAGCTTCCTGCTTCAACTCTTCCCATCACCCCAAGTGATGTTGCTGAAGTTGTTGCGCTAATAGCTAAGGGTGAATTGACCGATAAGTTGGCCCGCCAAGTAGTAGAAGGTGTCATAAATGGTGAAGGTCGCCCAGCCGAAATTATTGAGAAGCGAGGGATAAAAGTTGTCTCAGATGATGGCGCTCTTTTGGCTGCAATTGAGAACGCAATTAAGGCCCAACCAGATGTTGCTGAGAAAGTTAGGGGAGGACATATCCCGGCCGCCGGCGCACTAATAGGTGCGGTCATGAAAGAGACCAAGGGCCAAGCTGATGCCGCTAAAGTACGGGAACTATTACTTAAACATTTAGGACAAGCATGAAAAATCCAATGAAGCCCCGCTCCTATCTCGTAACTGATGGCTTAGAGCGTGCGCCGGCACGTGGAATGCTCCGTGCAGTTGGAATGACTGATGCTGATTGGGTCAAACCTCAAATAGGAATCGCTTCGTCTTGGAATGAAATTACTCCATGTAACTTGTCGTTGGATCGCCTGGCTAAAGCTTCAAAGCAAGGCGTAATTGATGCCGGTGGTTTTCCAATGCAATTCGGAACTATCTCAGTCTCAGATGGAATTTCCATGGGACATGAAGGGATGCACTTCTCGCTTGTCTCTCGCGAAGTAATTGCTGACTCAGTTGAAACTGTGATGGAAGCAGAGCGCCTTGATGGCTTAGTTACCTTTGCCGGTTGCGATAAATCTCTTCCCGGAATGATGATGGCGGCTGCGCGACTAAATGTTTCAAGCGTTCTACTTTATGCCGGCTCGATACTTCCTGGAAAAGTTGATGGCCGTGATGTAACGCTGATTGATGCTTTTGAAGCAGTAGGCGCATGCGCACGAGGACTTATCTCGCAAGAAGAAGTAGACAAGATTGAGCGCGCTATCTGCCCCGGTGAAGGCGCCTGTGGCGGTATGTACACCGCAAATACGATGGCATCAATAGGTGAAGCGCTAGGCCTCTCACTTCCGGGTTCTGCCGCGCCACCCTCGGTGGATAGACGTCGTGATGCTTACGCCGTTAAATCTGGAGCTGCGGTTGTTGAATTGATTCGCCAGGGAATTCGCACACGCGACATTTTGACCAAACAGGCATTTGAAAATGCAATAACAATTCTCATGGCACTAGGTGGTTCGACTAATGCAGTTCTTCACTTACTAGCACTTGCTCACGAAGCAAAAGTTGATCTAGAGATGCAAGATTTCCATCGAGTCGGATCAAAGGTTCCACTCCTTGGAGATCTAAAGCCTTTTGGTAAATATGTGATGAGCGATGTCGATAAGGTCGGCGGCGTTCCCGTTGTACTAAGAGCGCTCCTTGATGCTGGACTCATACATGGTGATTGCATAACGGTTACTGGCAAGACGATGAAAGAGAACCTTGAAGAACTTTCACCGCCAGATCCAGATGGCCAAATTCTTAAAGCAACTTCTTCGCCACTTGCTACAAGTGGCGGAATCACAATTCTTTCTGGCTCACTTGTTCCGGAAGGCGCGGTTACAAAAGTTGCTGGAGTTGGAGTTGATTCCTTTGAAGGTCCGGCGCGAGTCTTTGAACGTGAACAGAGCGCGATGGAAGCACTTGAGAATGGAACAATCCAAGCTGGTGATGTCGTTGTGATTCGCTACGAAGGTCCAAAAGGCGGACCTGGAATGCGCGAGATGTTGATGATTACTGGAGCAATTAAAGGTGCTGGTCTTGGTAAATCAGTATTGCTTATTACTGATGGCAGATTTTCTGGTGGCACAACTGGACTTTGCGTTGGCCATGTTTCTCCAGAAGCTGTCGATGGCGGACCAATCGCACTTGTTAAGAATGGCGATCGCATTCGCATTGATATCAAAGCGCGCACTTTGGACTTATTGGTGGATGAGAAAGAACTAGCAGAACGGAAGAAGTCATTTAAGCCGCTTCCACCTCGATACACATCGGGCGTCCTTGGTAAGTATGTGAAGTTAGTTGGCTCTGCATCCCGTGGAGCGGTCTGCGACTAGTTCCAAATCCTGAGATGAGCATCTCAGGGGTTGACTACACCTATTTCGTCACGGAATAATTACGCGCATGTCAACGAACACCGTTCTCTCATCAGTGGTGATTCGTTGCGCGTGATCTAACTAGAAGATCACGCGCACCCTCAGGAAACTGAGGGTTTTTGCATTAATAGGGCGCGAAAAAGAAAGGAGTCGAATATGAGCGAGCAGATAACCGGGGCCCAATCCCTAGTGCGATCACTCGAACATGCTGGTGTTGATGTCATGTTCGGCATCCCGGGCGGCGCAATTCTTCCTGCCTATGACCCCATTTACGATTCAAAGATTCGCCACATCCTGGTGCGTCATGAACAAGGCGCTGGCCATGCAGCGACTGGTTACGCCCAAGTCACGGGAAAAGTTGGAGTTTGTATTGCAACCTCAGGTCCCGGTGCAACAAATCTTGTAACACCACTTGCTGATGCACATATGGATTCGGTTCCGATGGTTGCAATAACCGGCCAAGTTCCAGGACCTGCAATTGGAACAGATGCATTTCAAGAAGCTGATATCCGTGGCGTAACGATGCCAATTACAAAACATAATTACCTAATCACAGACCCACTTGAAATTCCTAAAGCGATTGCCGAGGCCTTTTACATCGCAGGTTCTGGTCGCCCTGGTCCAGTTCTTGTCGATATCGCGAAAGATGCGCTCCAAAAGATGACTACTTTCGATTATCCAAAGCGGATGGAATTACGTGGCTATCGCCCACAAGTTGAGCCCGATGCAAAGTCAATACGCGATGCAGCTGCGCTTATTGCGGAATCTTCTAAGCCAGTCTTTTACGTAGGCGGCGGTGTTATTAAGGCAAATGCTGCGAAGGAACTTCTCAAATTAGCTGAAGTAGTCGGAGCCCCAGTCGTAACAACTTTGATGGCGCGTGGCGCATTTCCCGATAGCCACCCACAACATCTTGGCATGCCGGGAATGCATGGAACCGTTGCAGCCGTTACTGCTCTTCAAAAGGCAGATCTCTTAATTACCCTCGGCGCCCGCTTTGATGATCGCGTAACTGGCAAATTAAGCACTTTTGCTGTTAACGCAAAGATTATTCATGCCGATATAGACCCTGCCGAAATCGGCAAGAATCGCTATGCCGATGTACCCATCATTGGAGACCTCGCGCCAATCATGCGCGCCCTTGCCCCCGCCGTTGAACAAGAGTTTAAGAAGCGCACACCGGACTTAACTACTTGGTGGCGCCAGATGAACTCACTTCGCTCTACCTATCCACTTGGTTATAACGAGCCGAGTGATGGTTCACTCTCACCGCAATATGTAATTGAGCGAATCGGGGCTATCACTGGCCCCAATGCAATTTATGTTGCAGGCGTTGGCCAACATCAGATGTGGGCTTCACAGTTCATCAAATACGAAAATCCTCGCACCTGGTTGAACTCTGGTGGACTTGGAACAATGGGTTACGCAGTTCCGGCTGCTATGGGTGCAAAAGTTGGCGCACCCGATACTCCGGTATGGGCAATTGATGGCGACGGTTGTTTCCAGATGACTAATCAAGAACTAGTTACATGCGCGTTAAATAACATCCCAGTAAAAGTTGCCATCATAAATAATGAGAGCCTAGGAATGGTTCGTCAATGGCAGACGCTTTTCTATAAAGAGCGCTATTCGAATACGGATTTACATTCAAAGCGAATCCCAGACTTTGCTAAATTGGCCGAAGCGATGGGTTGTGTTGGCCTTCGCTGCGAATCAAAAGGCGATGTTGATCGAATCATTAAAGAGGCGAATGCAATAAATGATGCACCAGTAGTTGTCGACTTTAGCGTTCATCGAGATGCGATGGTCTGGCCAATGGTTGCTGCTGGAACTTCTAACGATGACATCATGATCGCCAAGGAAATGGCGCCCGATTGGGATTCCCAGGAACTATAACTATGGCCCAACAAACACTCTCAGTTCTCGTTGAAAATAGCCCTGGTGTACTTGCCCGCGTTGCAAGCCTTTTTTCGCGCCGTGGTTACAACATTGATTCACTTGCCGTAGGTCCAACGGAAGATCCTGAAGTTTCCCGGATGACGATTGTTTTAAATCTTGAAGGTCACGCGCTCGATCAAGTGAGTGCCCAGCTCTACAAATTGGTCAATGTGATTGGAATCCAAGAAATAGCCGAGGAGAAGGCCCACCAACGCGAATTACTTCTTATAAAGGTGGGGGCAAAAGCCGCCGAAGTTAAGCCTGCGCTAGCGGGAATTGCAGCTGAAGTCGTTGATGAACGCGAAGGCGTTTGCATCATCCAAGCGGTAGCGAGCGCAAAAGATCTTGCTGAGATGGTTAAGCGCTTAAATAAATTTGGCATCAAAGAACTAGTCCAGTCCGGATCAATTGCACTTGAACTCGGGGCGAAGACCCTTGCAGAACAGACCGCAATTGAAACTGGACTTGCAACTTCAGAGAGCCATCAACAGACCGAGGATTACCAAAACTAGTCAAAGCGCTAGTTTGGAGATAAGAAAAGAGGAGATAACGTGGCAACGATCTATCACGAGGAAGATGCAGATCTTTCAATCATCCAAGGAAGGAAAGTCGCTGTCATCGGATATGGCTCACAAGGTCATGCCCATGCACTCAGCCTTCGCGATAGCGGTGTCGATGTTCGAGTCGGTCTTGCCGAAGGATCAAAGTCGCGCGCTAAAGCAGAACAAGAAGGCCTAAGAGTTCTCACCGTTGCCGAAGCAGTAAAGGAAGCAACAGTCATCATGTTGCTCGCCCCTGATCACAAGCAGCGTCACATATATAACGAGTCAATCGAGCCAAACCTAAAGCCTGGTGATGCGCTCTTCTTCGGCCACGGATTCAATATTCGTTTTGGTTATATAAAGCCGCCGGCAAATGTCGATGTCTGCATGGTTGCGCCAAAGGGTCCGGGACATTTAGTACGCCGAGAATATGTAGCAGGCCGCGGTGTTCCCGACATTGTCGCCGTCGAGCAAGATGCAACTGGTGGCGCTTGGCCACTAACTCTCTCTTACGCAAAGGCAATCGGTGGCCTTCGCGCTGGTGCAATTCTCACAACATTTAAAGAGGAAGCTGAAACTGATCTATTCGGCGAACAATCCGTTCTCTGTGGCGGTGCATCGCAACTAGTTATGTATGGATTTGAAACGCTGATTGAGGCTGGATACCAACCCGAAGTTGCCTACTTTGAGTGCCTCCATGAGCTAAAACTCATTGTTGACCTTATGTATGAGGGTGGAATCGCAAAGCAGAGATGGTCGGTCTCTGATACCGCTGAGTACGGTGATTACATATCTGGTCCTCGTGTTATCGATCCAAGAGTTAAGGAAAACATGAAGGCAGTTTTAGCGGATGTCCAAAGCGGGGCCTTCGCAAAACGTTTTATCGAAGATCAAGATGCGGGAGCTCCTGAATTCAAGGCGCTACGCGCAAAAGGCGAAAGTCATCCGATCGAAAAAGTTGGTCGCGATCTTCGCGCCATGATGTCTTGGGTCAAATCTTCAAATAAGGATGATTACAAGGAAGGCTCTGCAGCGCGTGAGTAAACCAATAGTCCTAATTGCTGAAGAGCTAAGTCCAGCAACGGTAGATGCGCTCGGTCCTGATTTCGAGATACGAAATTGTGATGGCGCTAATCGCACCGAACTTCTTGCTGAACTTGCAAAGGGCGTTGATGCTGTTTTGATCCGTTCGGCAACAAAGATGGATCAAGAGGCTATCTCTGCAGCTAAAGGATTAAAAGTTATTGCTCGCGCTGGCGTGGGCTTAGATAATGTTGATATTCCTTCTGCGACTTCGGCTGGAGTGATGGTGGTAAATGCGCCAACTTCTAACATCGTTAGCGCAGCCGAACTTGCCATTTCCTTATTGCTTGCCTCGGCACGATTTGTAGTTCCTGCAAATGCTGCCCTAAAAAATGGTAAATGGGCGCGCTCGAAGTACACCGGCGCCGAATTATTTGAAAAGACATTGGGCATCGTTGGCTTCGGTCGAATCGGCCAGCTCGTTTCAACTCGTATGCAGGCCTTTGGAATGAATGTGATTGCTTTTGATCCATATCTACAACCAGCCAGGGCTGCCCAACTTGGAGTTGATCTCGTCTCACTCGATGAATTACTCAAGCGCTCTGATTTCATAACTATCCACCTTCCTAAGACAAAAGAGACTGCAAATCTCATTGGCGCAGAAGCGCTTAAGAAAGTTAAACCATCAGTCCGCATCTTCAACGCTGCCCGCGGTGGTGTGCTCGATGAAAATGCCTTGTTTGAGGCTTTAAAAGAGGGTCGGGTTGCTGGCGCTGGACTTGATGTCTTTGCAACCGAACCTTGCACAGACTCTCCTTTATTTGCTCTCGATAACGTAGTTGCAACTCCACACCTTGGAGCATCAACTGATGAAGCCCAAGAGCGCGCTGGAATCGCTGTGGCCATCTCAGTTCGTAAAGCTCTTGCTGGTGAGTTAGTTCCCGATGCGGTAAATGTTAAGGGCGGGGAGATTCATGAAGAGATTCGTCCATCACTTCCTCTCGTTGAGAAACTCTCTCAAGTTGCAACTGCACTTGCTGATGAACTTCCTGTCTCGGTCGAGGTTATTGTTAGGGGAGATGTGAGTGAACATGATTGTTCAATCCTCGCTACCTCTGCACTTAAAGGCGCGCTTGTCACAACTGGCGCTGAGGATGTCACTTATGTAAATGCTCCGGGTCTTGCCCAAGAGCGTGGTTTTACCTCAACTGTTACAACCGATCCAGTAAGCCCTGAATATCGGAGCATGATCTCACTTAAAGCTGCATTTAGTAACGGTACACATATAACAGTTGATGGCACCTTGATGGGCATTAAGAAGACTGAAAAAATTATTGCAATCGATAAGTTCGATCTAGATCTTCCACCTACTGATCACTTGTTATTTCTTCGATATACCGATCGCCCGGGTGTTGTCGGAATTGTTGGCGAGACCCTTGGTAAATCAGGAATCAATATCGCCAGCATGCAAGTTGCACGAAGCTCTGCCGGAGGCGAAGCTTTAATGGCGATCACAGTCGACTCCGCAGTTCCAAATGCGATGGTGGAGAACGTTGCTAAAGCAACGGGCGCAAATCTTGCAAGAACGGTTTCGTTAAAGGTATGAGTTCATACAACCTTGCAGTAATCGCTGGCGATGGCATCGGCCCTGAAGTTGTTGGCGAGGGCTTGCGCGTATTGGCTGCTGTTGAGAAGAAGTATGGACTTTCATTTACCAAGAAAGAGTTCGAACTCGGTGCTCGTTTGTGGCATAAGACTGGCGAGACACTTCCCGCCCCAATTCTTGAGGAATTGAAGGGTTTTGATGCCATTCTTCTTGGCGCGGTGGGAGATCCAACAGTCCCAAGCGGAGTTCTTGAGCGTGGGCTATTACTAAAACTTAGATTCACCTTTGATCACTATGTGAATCTCCGTCCGGCAAAGTTGTACCCCGGAGTTAAGAGTCCACTTCGTACTGATGCTCCGATTGATTTCATTGTTGTGCGCGAGGGAACGGAAGGGCCATATGTTGGGGCTGGTGGAGTTCTTGCGGAAGGAACAAGCGCTGAGATAGCGACCGAGGAGAGCCTAAACACGCGCCGTGGCGCAGAGCGCGTTATCCGCGATGCATTTGGCCGGGCTATGAAGCGACCAAGAAAGAAGTTAACACTTGTACATAAAAACAATGTTCTTGTCCGTGCTGGAAGTCTGTGGACTCGAACCTTTGAAGAAGTGGCTAAAGATTTTCCTCAAGTTACGACAGATTATTTACATGTCGATGCCGCTTCGATGTTCTTTGTAACAAATCCAGAGCGATTTGATGTTGTTGTTACCGATAACTTATTCGGAGATATCTTGACCGATATAGCGGCAGCAATTTGCGGTGGTATAGGTCTTGCTGCTTCGGGAAATATAAATCCAGAAGGTAAGTTTCCTTCAATGTTTGAGCCAGTACATGGCTCTGCTCCTGATATTGCAGGTAAAGGAATTGCTGACCCAACCGCAACCGTGATGTCGGTGGCATTGATGTTGCGCCACCTTGGACATGATGAGGCAGCCCTTGATGTAGAACGTGCGGTCGAAAATGATTTAGCTACTCGTGGCGATAAGAAACGCTCCACAAGTGAGATCGGAAGTACTCTCGCGGGGGCAATCAAATGAAGATTGAGATAAAGCGTTCCCCAAATCCTGTTCCGGATAAAACTCGTGAGGGATATGTTGCTGAACCGGGCTTTGGTAAGTACTTCACTGACCATATGGTTCTTGCGAATTGGAGCGCGGCAAACGGTTGGGAAGATGCCCAAGTTTGCCCTTATGGGCCACTTTCTCTAGACCCAGCCACCATGGTCTTTCATTATGGACAAGAGATTTTCGAGGGAATGAAGGCTTACTCCCAACCTGATGGCTCAATCTCACTCTTCCGCCCAGATGCAAATGGAATCCGTTTTGCTAAGAGCGCAGCGCGAATAACTCTTCCTGAATTGCCGGTTGATGATTTCGTTGCTTGCGTTGAAGAGTTAGTGCGCGTTGACGCAAAGTGGGTACCAAAGAAAATTGGCGAATCGCTATACATAAGACCATTCATGATTGCTACCGAAGTTGGACTTGGAGTTCGCCCCGCTAACAAAGCTCTCTTCTCAGTTATTGCGACACCTGCAGCTGCTTATTTCAACGCCGCAAAAGCGGTCACAGTTTGGATCTCGACCGAGTATGTCCGCGCCGCACTCGGTGGAACTGGTGAGGCGAAGTGCGGTGGAAATTACGCCGCCTCTTTACTTGCTCAACAAGAAGCTGCAAAGCAAGGTTGTGATCAAGTTGTTTGGTTAGACGCTATCGAGCGTCGCTGGGTTGAAGAGATGGGCGGAATGAATCTCTACTTCGTAAAGGGAAAAGGTAAAGACGCAACTATCTTCACCCCGAAATTGACCGGAACTCTTCTTCCAGGAATTACCCGCGATTCAGTTCTTACCGTTGCGAAAGATCTTGGTTACAGAACTGAAGAGGGCATGATCAATATTGATCAATGGCGCGATGGTGTTGCAAGCGGTGAGATCTCCGAGATCTTTGCCTGCGGAACCGCAGCAGTTATTGCACCAGTTGGAACTGCAAAGAGTAAAGCGGGCACATGGGTTACGGGCGATGGAACTCCGGGCGCAATCACTATGGAGATTCGAAATCAATTACTTGGAATTCAACATGGGACTATTGAAGATAAGCATGGATGGATGAGAAAAGTCTGCTGATGGCAATCTCGGATTCATTTCATATCTATGACACAACCCTTAGAGATGGAGCTCAGCAAGAAGGTCTTAATCTCTCGGTTCACGATAAATTAACAATTGCCCGCCACTTAGATGATCTCGGCGTGGGTTTCATCGAGGGTGGTTGGCCGGGAGCAAACCCAAAAGACACCGAATTCTTCCAATTGGCGAAGCGAGAATTAAAATTAAAGAACGCCACCTTTGTAGCTTTTGGCGCAACTCGCAGGCCGAATGTAAAAGCCGAGGATGATGCCCTACTTCGCGCCCTTGTCGATTCAGGTGCTCCAGTCGTAACACTCGTTGCAAAATCTCATGACCGACATGTTGAGCTTGCTCTTCGCACATCTCTAGATGAGAACCTCGCCATGATCCGTGACTCGATCACGTTCCTTAAGAAGAACGGACAACGAGTTTTCCTTGATGCCGAACATTTCTTCGATGGTTATTCTTCAAATCCAAATTACGCTCTTGAAGTTGTTCGAGTTGCGGCGGAATCAGGCGCAGATGTAGTCGCGCTATGTGACACCAACGGGGGAATGCTTCCGGATGAGCTATCAGAAGTTGTGCATGAGGTGCTGGGTAAGAGTTCAGCCCGACTTGGTATTCATTGCCATAACGACACCGCGTGCGCTATCGCCAATTCCCTTGCTGCTGTTGCTGCTGGCGCTACTCATGTTCAAGGAACGATTAATGGGTATGGCGAGCGAACTGGAAATGCCGATCTCGTCTCAATCATTGCTAATTTGCAGCTAAAGAAAAACCAGCAAGTCCTTCCCAAAGGAAAACTTGAAGAGGCCTTCCGCATCTCACATGCTGTTGCTGAAGTTACAAATATTTCTCCAAGTGCTCGCCAACCATATGTTGGCGTCTCTGCCTTTGCTCATAAAGCAGGGTTACATGCATCGGCGATTAAGGTTGATCCAGCGATGTATCAACACGAGGATCCCGAGAGCGTTGGAAACGATATGCGGATGTTGGTCTCAGATATGGCGGGCCGCGCATCTATCGAATTGAAGTCACAAGAACTTGGAATAAATCTAGGTGATGATAAAACGGTCCCGGCTCGAATTGTTGAACGTGTAAAAGAATTAGAGGCCAAGGGCTTTACCTTCGAAGCAGCAGATGCCTCCTTTGAGCTATTGCTCCGTGAAGAGGTTGAAGGAAAGCGGCCAAAATATTTCACGATTGAAAAGTGGGAGACCACTGTTGATCAGATGCAAGATCGCAGCGTCACATCAAGGGCAAGCGTGGTTGTAGTAGCAAGAGGCGAGCGGATCGAATCAACGGGAACTGGAAATGGTCCGGTTAACGCAATTGATAATGCGCTTCGAAATGGCCTTGAAAGCATCTTTCCGGAAATCAAGGGGCTAGAACTCACTGATTACAAGGTACGCATCCTTGAAGGAAGACTGGGAACAGGTGCTGTGACAAGAGTTCTAGTCGAGACTTCAGATGGCCAAGGCGAGTGGAGCACGGTGGGAGTTCACGAAAACGTTATAGCCGCATCAGCGATGGCGCTTGAAGATGCCCTCACTTATGGTTTGCTTAGAAAAGGTGCGAGTCCCGAGTAGGAGATGAAATGGCGAACACATATAAGAAAGGTTCGCGAGTTTCAGCCCAAGAGAGCGCAGATTGGCTCCGAAAGAGAATGCAAGATAAAGGTATTTCCGGCCTTGGCGAACTATCTGAAAAGACGGGAATCGATAGAGGTTCACTTTCAAGATATTTCCGTCAAGAGAGAACTCCCGGAATTGATGTGATCGCACCATTATGTGAAGTGCTTGAGGTATCGCCCGAGACTTTGTTGATTGCGCTCGGAGCTCTTAGTCGTCGCGGGAAGTGATAATAAGTTTCGCGCCATCGCGCCGAAATTTTCGCGGGTATTCATCATCAGACCAGAGTCGATGGATATGTGAAATCTCCTCATTCGATAGGTTTCCCGCACAGATATCTAGAATGTCATCAAAGTCATGCTGCAGGCCTATCACCACGCGAACTAGAAGATCAGACTTTTCTAACTCAGGAATAAGGCAATCGTCACTAACCACTAACTCAATCTTCAATTCTGCTCCATTCAACGTCTGCCTATTACCGCACCGCCTGCTGACAAGTAGCGACTTTCATCCACAGTCGCAGAAAACTGCTTGGCTCTAGTGTTGCTTATTAGCAACGCTGTGTCTATTCACTTGGGGCTAGAGAAGTGAGTAATCTTTTGCCATGTCGCTTGACCAAAGTCTCGAGCGCGAATATGGAGAGCATCTTCGAAACGAGCGAAATCTCTCTGAGAATTCGGTACGTGCATATCTCGCGGATTTGGAATCTATGCTCACCCATATAAATGAATTGGGCATCACGGAGTTCTCACATTTGGAGCTCAATCATCTCCGCTCTTGGCTTGCCAATCTGCAAGTTCGTGGCGCAGCCCGCGCTTCAGTCACCCGAAGAGTTGTTTCAATAAGAGCTTTCACGTATTGGGGCGCCAAGAATGGTTGGCTACCTCGCGATATCGGTCGTGATTTAGTTGCTCCAAAACCAGAACGCTCACTTCCAGAAATTCTTGATATTGATAGCGCTGCCGAAGTTATTGCTTATCTTGAAAAGCGCGCAGCCGAAGAGGAATCTGCAAACTCTCTTAGAGACCTCGCAATTATTGAAGTGCTCTATGGAAGCGGTATTCGCGTCTCGGAATTAGTCGGACTTAATCTCGGGGATATTGATCGCGAGCGCTACACGCTAAGAGTGATTGGCAAAGGTAATCGTGAGCGAATTGTTCCGCTTGGTTTACCTGCACATCGCGCAATTGAGAGATGGCTCAGTAATGCTCGCCCTAAGTTAGCCAACGCATCTAGCGGCGACGCGCTATTTATTGGCTCAAGAGCGAAGCGAATTGATCAAAGAGTTGTGCGCGATGTTGTCTATGAGGCAACCCAAGCGCTCGGACGAGATATGAAGTTAGGCCCACACGCCCTTCGCCACTCGGCGGCCACACACCTACTTGAAGGCGGAGCAGACTTACGAACGGTGCAAGAAATCCTTGGCCATTCCTCTCTTTCAACCACACAGATTTACACGCATGTAACGGAGGAGCGATTGAAGAAGGCCTATGAACAGGCCCACCCGAGAGCTTGAAGGTAATTAGTTGAGCGGATGCTCACTATTGATGGTGCGGATGGTCTTTGAGCGCGAGCGCATCACCAAAGAGTTCGATTCGATATGAGTGCTGGTGTAGCGAATACCAGAGAGCAATTCGCCATCTGTAATACCAGTTGCGGCAAAGAAAACATCTTCACCCTTTACTAAGTCATTGGTACTAAGCACTTTATTGAGATCAATGCCTTTGCTAGTAGCGCTGGCTCGTTCTTCATCACTCCTTGGATGAAGGATGCCCTGGATTTCGCCTCCGAGACATTTCATAGCACAGGCAGCGATGATTCCTTCGGGCGTGCCACCAATTCCCATCAAGACATCAATACCTGTATCTGGGCGGGCTGCTTCGACTGCGCCGGCAACATCGCCATCGGTGATGAATTTGATTCGGGCGCCAGCGGTTCTGATCTCTTTTACTAATTCATCGTGTCTAGGTCGATCAAGAAGTACGACGGTAAGTGATGAAACATCAAGTCCCTTGGCCTTAGCAATTCTCTTTAGATTCACATCAGTTGGAGCAGTTATATCGATGACCCCGGCCGCTTCTGGACCCACAACAATCTTGCGCATATAGAAAATTGCGGTGGGATCAAACATTGTTCCGCGTTCGGCGAGAGCGATGACGCTTATTGCATTAGCCATTCCCTTTGAAGTGAGAGTTGTTCCATCAATCGGATCGACCGCTACATCAACTTTTGGTCCACTTCCATCGCCAACCCGCTCGCCGTTGTAAAGCATCGGGGCTTGGTCTTTCTCGCCCTCACCAATAACGATGATTCCATCCATCGCAACGGTGTTGATCATCTTGCGCATACCATCGACAGCGGATTGATCTGCTTCATTCTTTGCGCCCCGACCGACCCATCTTGAGGCTGCAATCGCGGCCGTCTCGGTTACGCGGACTAATTCCAGCGCGAGATTTCGCGAGGGAACTGCATTTGCCATGGCTCCAATGTAGCGAGGTAGGATGCGCCCCGCACAGAGAAATCTGTGACTTCACGCGTCTACCTCTCCTCGCCGCTCGCGAGATAAAGAGGAAGCCATTTCGGTCCAGCTCAAATGAGTTGGTCGGTGCCAAGACGCTAGAGAGTTAGCAAATCGCTAGCTCACCAACCGAGGCGAACTTAAAGTTCGCAAGAAGGAGCGTGCCGCCATGGCGGTTGTAACAATGCGAGAACTCCTCGACAGCGGTGTTCATTTCGGACACCAGACTCGTCGCTGGAACCCAAAGATGAAGCGCTTTATTTTCACCGAGCGCAACGGTATCTACATCATCGATATCCAACAGTCACTTGCACTTATCGATAAGGCATATGACTTTGTAAAAGACACAGTCGCAAAGGGCGGAAATATCCTCTTTGTAGGAACTAAGAAGCAAGCACATGAACCAATCCAGACTCAAGCAAAGCGCGTTGGTATGCCATACGTAACTGAGCGTTGGCTTGGTGGAATGCTCACAAACTTCCCGACTGTCTATAAGCGAGTACAGCGATTGAAAGAACTTGAAGCGCTCGAAGCTTCTAATGATCAAGTTTTAACAAAGAAAGAATTGCTCTTACTCCGCCGCGAGCGTGAGAAGCTAAATAAGAACCTCGACGGCATCCGCAACATGACTAAGTTGCCCGCGGCTGTCTGGGTTGTCGATACAAAGCTAGAGCACCTCGCTGTTGCTGAAGCTAAGAAGCTCGGAATTCCTGTTATTGCGATTCTTGATACAAATTGCGATCCGGATGAAGTTGATTACAAGATCCCTGGAAATGATGACGCAATCCGCTCAATCCAACTCTTGACTCGCGTAATTGCTGATGCAACTGCAGCTGGTCTTCAAGCGCGCTCCGCAAATGTCGCGAAGGAAGCTGCTGAAGCTGCAAAGGCTGGCGCTGAGACTGTTGCCGCCGGTGAACCTCTTGCAGATTGGGAGAAGGATTTACTTGGCGCACCTGCAACAGAATCTGCTACCGAAAGCGCAGGTTCATAAGTGGCTTACACAGCAGAAGATGTAAAGCGCCTTCGTGAGGTGACTGCTGCCGGAATGCTCGATTGCAAGAAAGCACTCGATGAGACTGGCGGCGACTTTGATAAGGCGATAGAAGTTATTCGCGTCAAGGGTCTTAAGGGAGTAACAAAGCGTGAAGGTCGTGCCACTTCAAATGGGCTCGTTACCGCGAAATCTGATGATAAGACCGCAGTACTTCTAGAACTTAATTGCGAGACCGACTTCGTTGCTAAGGGAGATCGCTTCCAAGCTGTTGCAGAGGAGTTAGTTGCTCATCTATTTGCTGCTAAGCAATCAGATCTTGCTGCATTTCTCTCTTCAAACCTTCCCTCGGGAAAGTCAGTACAGGCGGCAATTGATGAAGCAAATGCGACTCTCGGAGAGAAGATTGAACTTCGCAGAATCGCGGTAATTGATGGTGGAGCGAATGCCCTCTATCTACATCGCACCAGCCCAGACCTACCACCACAAGTTGGTGTAATTGTTGGAATGGATAAGGCAAATGGCGAAGTAGGTAAAGATGTCGCTCAGCACATTGCGGCATTTGCACCAAAGTATTTGAATCGCGATGAAATCCCAGCCGATGTCATCGCAAACGAGCGTCGTCTTGCCGAGGAGACTGCTCGAAACGAGGGCAAGCCAGATGCGGCAATCGCAAAGATTGTTGATGGTCGCGTGACTGGTTTCTTTAAGGAGGTCGCGCTTCTCGAGCAGGCCTTTGCGAAAGACCAAAAGAAGAGCGTCCAACAGGTCGCAACTGAAGGTGGCGTAGCTATTACAAAGTTCTATCGCTTCCGCGTAGGACAGTAAGGCATTCGCAATCTAAGAAGTAGAATCAGGACTGGAAGGAGCACTCGAATGGCTAATGATCGTAAGAGCTATAAACGAGTGCTCCTTAAACTTTCTGGCGAAGTATTTGGCGGCGCAAAGGGTCTTGGCGTTGATCCTGATGTTGTAAATGATGTAGCAAAGCAGATCGCTGATGTGTTCCGCTCGGGCGTTGAGATAGCGATTGTTGTTGGCGGTGGAAACTATTTCCGCGGCGCTGAATTACAACAACGCGGCATGGACCGCGCTCGCGCCGATTACATGGGAATGCTCGGAACTGTTATGAACTGCCTTGCGCTTCAAGATTTCCTTGAAAAAGAAGGAATCGATACTCGTGTACAAACGGCGATAACGATGGGCCAAGTTGCCGAGCCATACATCCCTAGACGTTCTATTCGCCATTTAGAAAAAGGTAGAGTCGTGATCTTTGGTGCCGGCGCCGGAATGCCATTCTTTACGACCGATACTGTCGCCGCTCAACGCGCTCTTGAGATCGGAGTAGATGCGCTTCTTCTTGCCAAGAGTGGAGTTGATGGCGTCTACAGCGCAGATCCAAGAAAAGATAAGAGCGCTACAAAGTTTGATTTCATCTCTTATGACGAAGTCTTAAGTAAATCACTTGCCGTCGCAGATGCTGCTGCTTTCTCGCTCTGCCGTGAGAACAAGCTTCCGATAGTTGTCTTTAATCTCTTGGAAAAAGGCAATATCGCAAGAGCTGTTCGCGGTGAGAAGATAGGTACCTTGGTCAACTAATTGTTGATTAAGAAATTGATTAGAGGAGCGATATGAGCACCCAACCAGTACTCGCAGATGCCAATACCAAGATGAATAAGGCTGTCGATGTCGCTAAAGAAGATTTTGCTGCAATTCGCACCGGACGGGCACATCCTTCGATGTTTGCAAAGATTATGGTTGAGTATTACGGAACTGCGACTCCACTTTCACAACTAGCCACCGTGCAAGTTCCGGAGGCGCGCCTTGCTCTAATTACTCCTTATGACAAAGGCGCAACGAGTTCGATTGAAAAAGCGATTCGCGAATCAGATCTTGGCGTGAACCCTGGGGGAGATGGCAATGTCATCCGGGTGAATTTCCCGCAATTAACCGAAGAGCGCCGAAAAGAATTTATCAAAGTAGCGAAAGCAAAAGCAGAGGACTCGCGCGTAGCTATTCGCGCAATCCGCAGGAATGCCAAAGAAGCGATTGAGAAATTAGAGAAAGACGGAAAGATTGGAAAAGATGATCTAACTCGCGCCGAGAAGGAGCTTGAGAAAGTAACTTCGGATCATGTCGCAAAGATTGATGACTTGCTAAAGCATAAAGAGGCTGAATTACTCGAGGTCTAACCTCGCCGCCGCTATGAGCGATCTTCACTCGATAAACGAGGCAATTAATAAGAAGGCTGGTAGAAAGTTAATCCCTTCGATAATCGTTGGGCTAGCACTCCTTGCCATCATCTTTACCACGATTGCTTTTGTGCCCATACTCTTTGCCGCCTTTGTACTTATAGCGGTCTTACTTGCACTTCATGAGTTAAGCGCCGCTTTCAATGCTCGAGAGATAAAACTCAATTATCTACAACTTTCGATAGCGACTATCGCGATGATTGCCAGCGCATGGTTTGCTGGTTTGCCTGGACTCTCAATTTCTTTCGTGGCCTCGGTCATACTCTTGCTCTTCCTACAACTTCTTGGCGGGACTGAAGGATTTGTTAAGAAAGCTACCGGGACAGCATTTGCACTTATCTATCCTGGATTCATCTCTGGTTTTATCTTTTTACTCGCAAGATCAGGCGATGGCTTTGGGTACATATGCGTCCTTGTATTTATCGTGGGTCTTAATGACACATTTGCCTACCTCACAGGAGTTGTAGCTGGCAAACATCCGATGGCCCCGAAGATTTCTCCTAAGAAAACTTGGGAAGGCTTTATTGGGGGATTGGTTTTTGCTTCTGCAGGCACTGCACTTACCTTTAATTACTTCCTTGAGCGCGAATATTGGATTGGCGCTCTAGCTGGACTTGCCGGAGTACTTGCAGCAACGGTTGGCGACTTGATCGAAAGTGCAATCAAGCGCGATCTGGCGCTTAAAGATATGGGCTCAGTACTGCCTGGACACGGCGGCATGTTGGATCGAATCGATTCAGCGCTAATAACTGCGCCAGTTTTTTGGTTGATCATCGAACTTCTTAAGCGGTTCGGATGAGTAAGGCAAAAACCCCAGAACACTTCGCAGACATTCCAGCCGATAAGCGCCGCGAATGGATTCAAAGCTTCGAATTACCTGCATTTCGTGCCAGCCAAATAGCAACCCACTATTTCACCCATTACAACGATGACCCAGATTCCTGGAGTGATTTCCCAGCAAATGCCCGCGTCTTAGTTAAGGAGAGAGTTCTTCCAAAACTTATAACGCTAGTGCGTTCAATCTCATGCGATGGTGGCACTACTCGAAAAGACTTGTGGCGCCTTCATGATGGAGTTTTGGTTGAATCTGTTTTGATGAAATATCCAGACCGTGCGACAGTTTGTATTTCATCCCAAGCTGGTTGTGGAATGAATTGTCCATTCTGTGCGACGGGACAAGCGGGTTTGACTCGAAATTTAACTGCAGCTGAAATCACTGCCCAAGTTGTTGCTGCAGCAAGGGCATGCGCGAGTGGTGAGATGCCCGGTGGTCCAATCCGACTTTCAAATATCGTCTTTATGGGAATGGGCGAGCCACTTGCTAACTACAACGCCGTTCTCCAGAGCATTAGAAATATAACTTCGCCTCAACCCGATGGCCTTGGAATTGGAGCGAGATCTGTAACTCTCTCAACTGTTGGACTAGTAACTGGAATTGAGAAATTAGTTGAGGAAGGAATTCCTGTAACGCTCGCGGTCTCACTTCATACCCCTGATGATGAACTGCGCGACACTTTGGTGCCGATTAATACGCGCTGGAAAGTCAAGGAAGTTCTTGCTGCCGCGGACAAGTATGCAGATATGACCGGACGTAGATATTCAATTGAGTATGCCCTAATAAAAGATATAAACGACCAGTCCTGGCGTGCTGATCTCCTAGGGCGTCTATTAAAAAATCGTAACGCCCATGTAAACCTCATTCCGCTAAACCCAACTCCGGGGTCGAAGTGGACCGCATCACGTAAAGAGGACGAACGCGCATTTGTAAGAACCTTAGAAGGTTATGGGGTTCCGGTAACGGTTCGTGATACGAGAGGGCGGGAGATTGATGGGGCTTGTGGCCAACTCGCGGCCGCTGAAAAAAATCAAGGTGAAACCTTGATGATTACCACTCCAAATAACTAGACTCCAAACCTAAGTAATCAAAGCTGCGGAGGTTATTGTGAAGACGCTTCAGAATTTCATTAACGGTGCAAGCGTTCCATCATCATCAGAAAAGACGCAAGACTTAATAAATCCATCAACCGGAGAAGTATTTGCAAAGGCTCCCGTCTCTAATGCCGCCGATATCGATAAGGCGATGAACGCGGCGGCCACCGCTTTTGAAACTTGGCGAGATTCCACTCCAGGGGAGCGCCAAAAAGCGATAAATAAGATTGCTGATGCGATTGAAGCTCGCTCTGAAGAGTTAATAAAAATTGAATCTGAGAACACCGGTAAGCCAATTGCAGTAACCAGAGCAGAAGAGATTGGTCCGATGCTCGATCAGATCAGATTTTTTGCCGGTGCAGCGCGCCATCTTGAAGGTCGCTCCGCTGCTGAGTACTTCAAAGGACACACATCATTTATCCGCCGAGAACCAATCGGAGTTTGCGCCCAAGTCACGCCTTGGAACTATCCGATGATGATGGCTGTTTGGAAATGGGCACCCGCAATTGCTGCTGGTAACACTGTTGTTCTAAAGCCCAGCGATACAACTCCAGTCTCAACTCTTTGGATGGCTGAGTTAATGCAGGAATTTTTGCCAGAAGGCGTAATAAATGTTGTCACTGGAGATCGTGAAACAGGAAGAGCATTAGTTGATCATGAGATTCCACAATTCGTATCTATCACCGGTTCAGTTAGAGCTGGAATGGAAGTTGCCAAAGAGGCCTCAAAAGATCTTAAGAAGGTTCACCTTGAACTCGGTGGTAAAGCGCCAGTCGTAATCTTCGATGATGCAAATTTGCAAGCTGCCTGTGAGTGGATTGCTGTTGCTGGTTACTTCAATGCCGGCCAAGACTGCACCGCCGCCACAAGAGTTATTGTGGAAGCAAGCGCCTATGACGATGTAGTTGCGCTCTTAACAGAACAGGCAAAGAACAACATCAAAGTCGGAATGCCGGAAGAAGAAGGCGTCCTTGTTGGCCCAGTCAATAACGCCAACCAGCTTGCCCGAGTTGAGGGCTTCTTAAGTCGAGTGCCTTCTCATGCTCGAGTTACTGCGGGTGGAAGCAAGATCAATCGCCCTGGATATTTCTGGAACCCAACAGTTGTAGCCGACCTTAGACAAGATGATGAAATGATCCAGAACGAAATCTTTGCTCCGGTGATCA
>JACCDL010762986.1_pt1 | contig 48819 bp, 43 predicted proteins | sample 7441931 | NCBI WGS metagenome assembly JACCDL01 (sample SAMN15323437, study PRJNA562643) | freshwater metagenome | isolation source: river surface water | place: USA:Blue River Watershed | collected 2017-08-16
CTTTTATTGCGTTAAAATAACTGTTGTTATTTTATGTCTGCTAAGCCCGGATGGCGGAATTGGTAGACGCGCTGGTCTCAAACACCTGTGGGAAACCGTGCCGGTTCGACTCCGGCTCCGGGTACAAAAGCCTCTTCGAAAGAAGAGGCTTTTTTTGTTTTTCATCACTTCCTAAAACATACTTCTTCTAATTTTTTTTGTGATTTTATTTCTTTTTCAGTCACTTAATAATTGTACATTTGTTTAGTATTTTTATAAAATAATTAAACAAAATAAATTCAATCCATTTTTACCAATCTTGAATAAACAGCCCATACATATTGTTTGGTTCAAACGCGACTTTCGTTTGGTGGATAATGAAGCTTTGTTTCATGCCCATCAATCGGGAGTGCCGCTATTGTTGATTTGTTTTTTCGAACCGTCCGTTATGGATTATGATGATTCCGATGTGCGGCATTGGCGGTTTGTATACGAATCCATTCAAGATTTAAATAAAAAATTAGCACCGTTTAATGCTAGAATCTATTTTTTTCACGATGAAGTTAAAGCCGTTTTTTCCAAATTAATTCAAGAGTTTGATGTCAAGTCAGTTTTTTCGCATCAAGAAATTGGGAATAAAGTGACCTATGATCGCGATGTAGAAATGAAAGCATTTTTCGATTCTAAAGACATCACCTGGAAAGAATTTCAGCTACATGGAGTCATTCGCAAATTAAAATCAAGACAAAATTGGGACCAACGCTGGGAGCAGGTCATGCGGGATACGCCTAAACTAATTAAAGAATCAGATTTAAAAACGATTGTGTTGAATGCTGATTTTTATGACACTATAAAAGGCGATAATTTGCCTATCGAAATCACCACTCCAAATCCGAATTTTCAACGTGGAGGCGAATATTGGGCCTGGCGCTATTTGGATAGTTTTGTCAAAGAACGCTATGTCAATTACAGCAAACACATTTCGAAACCCGCTTTGAGTAGAAAAGGCTGTAGCCGATTGTCGCCTTATTTGACATATGGGAATATTAGTATGCGCATGATTTATCAATATACGAATCAGCATTACGAAGCGTCTACAAACAAACGTGCCATTTTAAATTTCGTATCGCGTTTGCATTGGCATTGCCATTTTATGCAAAAATTTGAGGATGAATGCGAAATGGAATTTGAAAATGCCAATCGTGCCTATGATACTTTGGTCAAACCAAAGAACGAAACCTACATCAAAGCTTGGCAAGAAGGAAAAACAGGCGTGCCAATAGTCGATGCTTGCATGCGATGTTTGGTTGCCACGGGTTATATCAACTTTAGAATGCGTGCCATGGTCGTGTCATTTTTCACATTTAATTTATGGCAAGATTGGCGCGAATTGCATTTCTTGGCAAGGCAGTTTTTAGACTACGAACCTGGGATTCATTATCCGCAAATTCAAATGCAATCGGGTACCACAGGAATTAACACGATACGCATTTATAGCCCAATAAAAAACTCCGAAGAACATGATCCAGAAGGGGTTTTTATCAAACAATGGTTGCCTGAATTGGCAGCGGTTCCGTTGCATTTGCTTCATGAACCTTGGAAAATGAACGAAATGGAACAGCAGTTTTATAATTGTGTTATTGGGGACGATTATCCTGCGCCTATTGTAAACATTGAAGAAACTAGGAAGTATGCCAGTGATATTGTTTGGAGCTTTCGAAAAAAAGACGAAGTTAAATTAGAAGGAAAACGAATTTTGCAAAAACACGTTAGTAATCCGAATCGAAAAACAAAAAAGAAAACACAATAATGGCATTATTTTTAAAAGCGGATTGGGAAAATATTATCATGGCCAATTATGAAATTGATCCACAAATTTTACAACCCTACTTGCCAAAAGGAGTTGAAATCGATTTGTTTGAAGGCAAATGTTACATTAGCTTGGTTGGATTTATGTTTAAAAACACGCAATTGTTTAACATTCCGATACCCTGGTTCGCGACTTTTGAGGAAATTAACTTGCGATTTTATGTTGTTCGAAAAGAAGGGAACCAAATAAAACGAGGTGTAGTTTTTATCAATGAAACTATTCCATATCCAATTGTAGCTTGGGTGGCCAATAAATTATACAAAGAACATTATACCGTTGTACCTACTAGGCATAAACAAATTTTAGGACCGGATTCTCATCAAATAAAATTTGAATGGCTTTTGGATAACAAATGGAACAGCATTGCTGTTACTTATTCGGATGCTAATCAACCTATGAAAAGCAATAGTTTAGAAAAATTCATTTATGAGCATTACTACGGTTACACTAAAGTAAGCGACAAAAAAACAGAAGAATACAAATTACAACATCCAAGTTGGAAGACGCATACCGTTTCCAATTATGAAATTGATTGTGATTTTCAAGCCATGTACGGCGAGGATTTTGCCGTTCTCAATGAGACAAAACCAGCGGCAGTTTTTATTGCTAAGGGTTCAAAAGTTGGAATAGAATGGAAAAGAAATCAATTGAAAGTCTAGTATGAAAGGAGTAAAAAAACAAAACCTACCTACTAAAATGTGTGTGGTTTGCCAAAAACCATTCGCTTGGCGCAAAAAATGGGAGAAGGTTTGGGACGAAGTAAAATACTGTAGTGATAGATGCAGGTCTTCTAAGTGATTAGTAAATAGTAATAAGTGATTAGTTTGTTCTGTTTCCAACAAGGTTGTAAATAACTTTAGGTGTAATTTAAATAAAAGAAATGTCAAAAATCTTACGATTAGTTCTTGGAGATCAATTAAACAGCCATCATTCTTGGTTCAAAACTGTTGATGATTCGGTGACTTATGTCATGATGGAAATTCGAACAGAAACCGATTATGCCACACACCATATTCAAAAAGTGGTTGGGTTTTTCTCTGCAATGCAAGAATTTGCGACTGAATTACAATCGCAAAAGCACCAAGTTATTTATTTGCATTTGAATGATGCCAATAACTTACAATCGTTCGAAAAAAACATTCCGTTTTTAATAGAAAAAGAAGCGTTCACCCATTTTGAATACCAATTTCCTGATGAATACCGACTAGACGAACAGCTGAAAAAGTTATGTCAATCGTTTTCCATTACTTCATCAGTTTGCGATTCGGAGCATTTTATGAGTTCGAGAAATGAACTAGGTGACTTTTTTCAAGGTAAAAAAAACTTTTTAATGGAAAGCTTTTATCATATGATGCGTAAAAAGCACCATATTTTAATGGAAGGCGATAAGCCTCTGACTGGAAAATGGAATTACGATGGCGAAAATCGAAAAAAATTACCCAAAGACCACAAACCCACTTCGCCATTGGTTTTTAATAATAATGTTTCAAAAATTGTTTCTGAGATTCAAAAAACAGACATCAAAACCATCGGAAACATTGATGATGAAAATTTTGTTTGGCCTATTAATAGAAAACAATCGCTAGCCTTACTCGATTTTTTTGTAACAGAATGTTTGGCCCTTTTTGGGAGTTACCAAGATGCCATGACGCCAAACGAATGGTCTTTGTATCACGCCCGACTTTCGTTTTCTATGAATGTGAAACTAATTTCGCCTTTGGAAGTGATTAACCGAGCCATATTAGAATGGGAAAATAACCCAGAGAAAATAGCCTACCACCAGTTGGAGGGATTTGTGCGCCAAATTATTGGCTGGCGCGAATACATGCGCGGTATTTATTGGAACAAAATGCCAGAATACGCTACGATGAATTATTTCAATCACGAAAACCAACTTCCGGAATGGATTTGGACAGGCAAAACAAAAATGAATTGCTTGAAAGACGCCATCAACCAATCTTTGAATTATGCGTATGCACATCACATTCAGCGATTAATGGTAACGGGAAATTTTGCACTTTTGGCGGGAATTCACCCAGACGAAGTTGATGCCTGGTATTTAGGAATCTATATTGACGCGATTGAATGGGTAGAAATTACCAATACAAGAGGGATGAGTCAGTTTGCTGACGGTGGAATTGTTGGAACCAAACCCTATGTAAGTTCGGCAGCTTACATTGATAAAATGAGCCATTATTGTGGAAGTTGTTTTTATAAAAAGGCAGTAAAAACAGGAGATAAAGCTTGTCCTTTCAATAGTTTGTATTGGAATTTTTATGATAAAAATGAAGACAAATTAGGCAAAAATCCCCGAATTGGAATGATGTATAATGTATGGCGGAAAATGAAACCGGATGACAAAGTTGCTTTATTAGAACAAGCGGATTACTATTTGAAAAATATCAATAATTTATGATTAAGAATGCACTAGTTTGGTTCAAAACCGACTTACGAATTGAGGATAACGAAACGCTTTTAAAAGCAATTGCGCAAAGTGACAAGATAATTCCCGTCTATTGTTTTGACGAAGCCCATTTTGAAACAACTCCTTACGGATTTAAAAAAACAGGCTCATTTAGAGCGCAATTTTTATTGGAATCACTTCAAGATTTGGATGCCAAATTAAGAACTTTAGGTTCAGGTTTGCGCATTGTGATGGGGAAACCAGAAGTAGAAATTCCGAAGTTGGTTCAGGAATACAAAGTGCAAAAAGTATTCGCTAAGCGCGAAGTAGCATTTGAAGAAATTCAGGCTGAAAAAAAAGTACAAAGTGAATTATTCAAAGTTAGATGTGAATTAGACCGATTTAGCACAAGCACCTTATATCGTGCTGAGGATTTGCCTTTTTCCATTAAAGATATTCCGGATGTGTTTACCAATTTTAGAAAAAAAACTGAAAAAGAATCGGAAATTAGAAAACCATTTGCTGCACCAACGAAAATAAATTCACCTGAAATTCTACCATTGGAATTACCCACTTTAGAAGCCTTAGGTTTGACCAAAACTACTATTGATTCTCGCGCGGTATTGCAATTTAAAGGGGGAGAAAGCGAAGCACTTCAACGTTTGAATCACTATTTTTTTGAGACTCAATGTTTGTCTGCCTATAAAGAAACGCGCAACGGAATGGTAGGCGCTGATTATTCGTCCAAGTTTTCGCCATGGCTGGCCTTGGGTTGTATCTCTCCAAGATTTATTTATGCTGAAATTAAAAAATACGAAAAGCAATTTGGCGCCAATGATTCGACCTATTGGTTGGTTTTTGAATTGCTTTGGCGCGATTTTTTTCGATTCATGTTTAAAAAATACCAAACTAAATTTTTCTTGTACGAAGGGATAAAAACGGAAAAAGTGAATTCGAAATCCTTAAATGAAAAGTTGCTTTCGCAATGGATCAATGGCACCACGCCTTCTGATTTTATTAATGCGAATATGCTCGAATTACAACAAACTGGATTCATGAGTAATCGTGGCCGACAAAATGTAGCCAGTTATTTTTGCAACGAATTGAATATGGATTGGCGTATTGGTGCAGCCTATTTTGAGGAGCAATTAATCGATTATGATGTGAGCAGTAATTGGGGTAATTGGGCCTATTTAGCTGGAGTTGGGAATGACCCTAGAGGGCATCGTTATTTCAATATTGAGAAACAATCGAATGATTATGATAAAAAGAAATCGTTTAGAAAGTTGTGGTTAACCGGATAAATTATTCGGTTGCTGTTTCTAGAACCACCCATTTTTTATCACTATTGAGTTTAAACGAACCAATAAATTCTTTATTCCATTCGTCAGGGGCAATTAATGATAAAAACTCAATACCATCGTCACCCAAATACATATGATAGGTTTCGCCAATTACGGGTTCAAAAGCAAATTTAGCATTGTAAACTAATTCATTCCATTTGTAATCGTCCATCAATTTTTGGTAAGCCGATTGCAATTCTTGGAATTTGTTTTCAAATTCTTTGTTGACACTGTGAATACCACGCGATTTCCAAGCCACAAAATCATCCGCTTTAATAACAGGCGCTCCTACAGAAGTTGCATAAGGCAATAAACTAGCGTTGTATCCTTGCTCTTCAGTATATACGATATTGTCTGGTTTTTTATCGCTCATGTTTTTTGGCTGTGTTTTTCTTAGTCGTTTCTAACTGCAACAAATTTACAATAAAATGTATTTGAATTAGGGAACTTTTGTCGAAATAATCATCTCTTAGGTCTCGATTTCTTGGAATGCCAGTTTAGTTAGTTATGATAATTAATTTGTGTATTATTTTATTGTGAAAAAATAAAAAACAGATAAGAACTAGTATGGAAGTAAACAAATAGTTGTTATTTTTGAAATTCCTACCTCTAAATATTGGATATGAAAATACGTTCCACTTCAAAATCACCTACTCAATTATTTGGAGAGTTATCTAACGGTAGCAAAGTGTATTCTCATGAAATTTCCAATTCCAATGGGATGACTCTCAAAGTCATGGACTATGGAGCGACTGTAATTGCATTGAAAAAAACCTTAAAAAATGGAAAGGTAGTTGACGTTGTCTTAGGTTTCGATTCATTGTCTGATTATGTGGATTCCTATTCGCTTCCAAGCGCACCCTATTTTGGAGCCACAGTAGGGCGCTTTGCAGGACGTATTGCAAATGCCACTTTTGATTTAAATGGAAAATCAATTGTAATCCATCAAAATAATAATGGAAACGCCTTACATGGCGGAACAGAAGGTTTTAGCCAAAAACGATGGCGATTAGAGCAATTGAAAACGGATAAAAACCCTTCGGTCAGTTTCAGTTACACTAGTCCCGCTGGTGAAGAACAATACCCTGGCGAATTAAAAGTTAGTATTACTTACACGCTAACCGAAGAAAATGAATTAGAAATTGAGTACAAAGCGTTCACAACTGAAGCAACGATTGTCAATCTAACCCATCACAGCTATTTTAATTTAGAGGGGCAACACAGTAGTGTTTTAGAACACGAACTCCAAATTAATGCCGCTGAAGTTTTAGCCACAAAAGCTATGATTCCGACGGGAGAATTGCTGTCAGTTCACGACACCGAATGGGATTACACTAACTTAAAACCATGTCCTGAAGTAATTGATACTACCTTTGCTGTAAATACAAAAGAGACTTTGGTCGCCACACTTTTGAGTAAAGAAAACAATTTAAAAATGGAAGTGTTTACGAATCAACCTGGTTTGCATGCCTATGTTGGAGGTAACTGTTTTAATCAAATCAAAGGGAAAGAAAATGCCTCCTACCATTCCCAAAGTGGGATTTGTTTTGAAACACAAAATTTCCCAGACGCCCCCAATCATCCAAATTTCCCGTCGGCAATACTATTGCCAGGCGACATTTATTTTCATAAAACCATTTATAAATTTCAATCCATTTAAGATGAAAAAAAACATATTAATTTTGTTTTCAGCCGTGATGCTTTTGGCTTGTTTTTCGTGTAGTTCGCAAACCGAAATAGCCCCAAAACCAGTTGAACCCATTACATCAATGCCAACTACTTTTGTAAAAGGAGCCGATGTGGGTTGGTTGCCTCAAATGGAAGCTACGGGTTATCGATTTTTGGATCAAGATGGCAAAGTAAAGGATGCGTTACAATTATTAAAAGACAGGGGAATGAATACGGTTCGCCTTCGCGTATGGGTAAATCCTTCCAACCATAAAATTGACGGACATTGTAGCAAAGAGGAAACAGTTACTATGGCAGTTCGCGCTCAAAAATTAGGAATGCGTGTGATGATTAATTTTCATTACAGCGATTCTTGGGCTGATCCCGCTAAGCAAAACAAACCTTTGGCTTGGGCCAATCATACCGTAGCCCAATTAAAGCAAGACGTTTACAACCACACCTTTGATGTCATTTCAGCTTTGAAACAGGCGGGGGTTACTCCGGAATGGGTTCAAGTAGGTAACGAAATCCCAGGAGGAATGTTATGGCCTGAGGGGAGTACTTCAAATTGGAGTCAACTGGCACAATTCTTAAATAGTGGGTATGATGCGGTTAAGGCTGTTGATTCGAAAATTAAAGTGGTAGTTCATGTTGACGAAGGAAATAATAATGCTAAATTCAGATGGTTTTTTGATGCCGCTACTGCGCAAAATGTCAAATACGATATCATCGGATTGTCCTATTATCCGTATTGGATTCAAAAAGATTATACACAAACGATCGCCGATTTGTCTACGAATATGAATGATATGGTAGCTCGATACAACAAAGATGTCATGGTGGTTGAAGTGGGAGGTGAGTATGACAAAGTACAGAACACTTACGACATGCTTCGCGCCACCATTCAAGCAGTTAAAAATGTTCCTAACAATAGAGGATTAGGGGTCATGTATTGGGAGCCACAAGGAGAAAAAACCTGGAGTGGTTATTCCTTAAGTGCTTGGCAAGCTGACGGCAAACCTTCTCCTGCTTTGGATGCGTTTAAATAAAGTATGATTTATATAAATAAAATTGGAATGCAACATGCCCTAAAGGGAATACTATGAATACACCATTAATTCAATCCACAACGGATTTTTTCGAAAAGTCTTTTGGCAGCAGCCCGCAAAAAATCGTTTTGTCACCTGGACGAATCAATATCATTGGAGAACACATTGATTATAATGATGGTTTTGTTTTACCCGCCGCGATTGATAAAGTAATTTGCTTTGCTTTTGAAAAAACTAATTCGGATACATCAACAATTGTTGCCATTGATTTGGACGAAAGCTTTGAAATTAACTTGGAAAATCCAGTTACTTTAAATGAGGTTATTTGGACCAATTATTTCAGAGGGGTACTGCAACAAATCCAAAATAAAGAATTAATCATTGGTAATTTCAATTGTGTTTTTAGCAGTACCATTCCTATTGGTTCAGGCTTGTCGTCTTCAGCAGCTTTAGAATGTGGTTTTTTATATGGGTTGAACGAACTATTTCATCTTGATATTTTACCCGTTGATTTGGCGCTAATGGGTCAAAGTGCCGAGCATTGGGTGGGTATCAATTGTGGAATTATGGATCAATTTGCTAGTGTAATGGGCAAAGAAAACCAGGTCATCAAAATAGATTGTCGTACCTTAGAATACGAATACCACAAAGCTGATTTTAGTGATTATTCGTTAGTGTTGTTTGATAGTAATGTCAAGCATTCGCTTTTCACTTCAGCCTACAATCAACGGCGTCAAGAATGCGAACAAGGGTTAGCGATTTTGTCCGCTAATTTTCCAGAAGTAACTAGTTTTAGAGACGCTACAGAAGAGCAGTTATTGAGTATACAAGATACCATGTCTGAAGACGTTTTCAAACGAAGTCATTATGTTATCAAAGAAATAAAACGGGTAACTTTAGCATGTGAGGCATTGGATCGAGGCGATATTTTGACCTTAGGTCAGTTGCTGTTTGACACTCACGAAGGGCTTTCTAAAGAATACGAAGTAAGCTGTGCTGAGCTTGATATGATAGTCGACACACTCAAACAAGACCCCGCTGTGATAGGTTCAAGAATGATGGGAGGCGGTTTTGGAGGCTGTACCATCAACTTAATCAAAAAAGGAGAAGAAGACGCAATCAAAACAAAGTTGACTCAACTGTATCAAGCTGCTTTTGGCATCGAACTTAAAACCTACGAGGTTAAAATTTCAAACGGCACCTCTCTTTACAATCCAGTATAAATGAAAAATTTCGATAGTAACGAAGACCCTCACAGACGCTATAATCCCTTAATTAACGAATGGGTTTTGGTTTCGCCTCACCGTTCGAAGCGTCCTTGGCAAGGGCAAAATGAAAAAATAGTCGCCGATACTTTACCACAATACGACCCAACTTGTTATTTGTGTCCGGGCAATGTGCGTGCCAATGAAATGCACAATCCAGATTATATAGATCCCTTTGTTTTTGATAATGATTTTGCTGCTTTAAAGCAGGAAGAAATTTTTTTCGATTCCAATCAGGAAGCAACTTTTTTCAAGCTACAGCCGGAAAGAGGGATTTCGAGAGTGGTTTGCTTTTCGCCCAATCATAACGAGACCTTGCCAGAAATGTCGGCTGAATCCATTGAAAATATTGTTCGAACTTGGCAACAAGAATATACCGATTTAGGAAACATAGATTACATTAACTACGTTCAAATTTTTGAAAATAAAGGAAGTGTGATGGGATGTAGTAACCCACATCCGCATGGGCAAATTTGGGCACAATCGTCTTTACCCACACAAGTAGAGAAAACGCAAAATAATCTTAAAGTCTATTTTGATCAATACCAACGTACTCTTTTACACGATTATATTCAGGAAGAATTACAAAAAGAGGAACGCATTGTTATTGAAAATGATCACTTTGTGGCGTTGGTTCCGTTTTGGGCCATTTGGCCATTTGAAACAATGATTGTAAGTAAACGTGCGGTTTCCAAAATCACTGATTTTTCTGCTGATGAGGTTCGCGATTTTGCCTCTATTTTAAAACAACTGACTACTAAATATGACAACCTGTTTGAAACGTCATTCCCCTATTCGTCTGGGATTCATCAAGCACCTACCGATGGAGATGCGCATCCTGAATGGCATTTCCATATGCATTTTTATCCGCCTTTATTACGCTCGGCAACCGTTAAGAAATTCATGGTAGGCTATGAAATGATGGGCGAATCACAACGAGACATAACACCTGAGAGAAGCGCAGCAATGCTAAGAGAACTATCAGAGGCGCATTATAAGTTGAGATAATTTACGATGTACGATATTGGATTTACAAACAAAATACAATACAATCCAACCAACTTTACACCAAAACCACTATATTTATTTCCGCTATTTAACCAATAAAAACTATGAACCAAAACAGTCTTGAATTAACCGATTACATTGTCTTTATCATCTACTTTTTAGTAGTATCTATATATGGATACACCATTTACCGCAAACGCGAAAAAAATGAAAACGATGCGAAAGCCTACTTTTTAGCCGAAGGAAAATTAACCTGGTGGGCTATTGGCGCCTCTTTAATTGCCTCAAATATTTCGGCCGAACAATTCATCGGGATGAGTGGTGAAGGATTCTTTTTAGGAATTGCAGTAGCAGCTTACGAATGGATTGCCGCCATTACCTTATTGATAGTAGCCATTTGGTTTATCCCAGTGTATTTGAAGAACAAAATTTACACTATGCCCCAATTTTTAAAAACACGATACAACGAATCGACGGCTTTGATTATGGCCGTATTTTGGTTGTTTTTATATGTTTTTGTGAACTTAACTTCCATTTTATATTTAGGTGCTGTAGCTATTAATGGTTTGGCCGGAGGACAATACCTTCATGTTATTATGATAGGCTTGGCTTTCTTTGCCTTAGTAATTTCATTAGGCGGGATGAAAGTAGTCGCTTATACGGATGTGATTCAGGTAGCCGTTTTATTGATTGGTGGATTGGTTACATCCTATATTGCTTTGACAACGGTAAGTCATTATTTTGGTTTTGGCCACGATGCAATCGCTGGTTTCCAAGTGTTAATGGAGCAGGCGCCAGAGCATTTCAAAATGATTATGCCTGAACCAACAGCCACTTCGACTCAAGAAGAGATCAATAAATACTTGACTATTCCCGGATTAATGGCGTATTTGGCTGGTATTTGGATTATCAATTTGAATTATTGGGGTTGTAACCAATACATTACGCAACGTGCTTTGGGAGCCGATTTAGATACAGCGCGTTCAGGAATCTTATTTGCCGGTTTCATTAAATTGTTCATGCCATTGATTGTTATTTTACCAGGAATTGCGGCCTATGTATTACATGAAAGCGGTCATTTACCTCAATTGGTTGGCGGAAAAGACGGCGCTTATTCGGCTATTTTGACCTTCTTACCTACCGGTTTAAAAGGGCTTTCAGTGGCGGCTTTGACCGCAGCTATCGTAGCTTCATTGGCAGGGAAAGTCAACAGTATTTCTACCATTTACACCTTGGATATCCATAAAAAATACATTCAAAAAGAAGCAACAGATACCAAACAAGTCAACGTTGGTAAATACGCTGTTTTTGCAGCCATGTTTTTAGCGGTACTATTTACTTGGAATGATACCTTAGGTATTGGTGGCGTTGGTGGATTTACCTACATTCAAAAATACACTGGTTTTATTAGCCCAGGAGTTTTTGCCATGTTCATTTTAGGAATGTTCTGGAAGAGAACAACGGGAGCTGCTGCTGTAGTGGGAGTACTAGCTGGATTTGCTTTGTCGGTGGTGTTTAATGAATTGGCTCCAGCTTGGTTTGGAAATGATACTTGGTTGTACACGGCTTACGCCAATGGCAAAGGCGGTTATGAAATACCTTTCTTAATCTGTATGGGATTGTCATTTATTTTTACGATGCTTCTGATGATTGTAGTCAGTTTGGCTGGACCTAAAGTAAATGAAAAAGCATTTGATCTAGACAAAACGATGTTCAAAATGAAACCACAAACCACCATTTTAATCGTAGCCTTAGTCTTGACTATTTTCGCACTGTATGTGAAGTTTTGGTAGTCACCATTAATTACAAATACAAAACTCCGTTGGTAGATCATTTGATTCTGTCAACGGAGTTTTAATTGTAATTTGTTTTATACTATTTGAATTAACTAGTTAAATCAGTATTATATTTCGATAAGTAGATTAGGGAGTAAAAGAATATCCTTTAAACGTTTGTCCTCCGAATTTTTACGTTCTAATACCAAACTTGATTCTGGCATATCAGTAATCAATGCTACTTTTGCTACTAAGTTATTAACCGCCAGTTCTCTTCTTTTTATAACAGCTGTTACGGTTTCTGTTTGCTTAGCATTTTCAAATAGTTCATTTAGTGTATTCAATGAAACATATTCATTTGGATGTTCCAATAAAAAGTACAGTATCTTTTTTTCATTTTCTTCAAATGAAGTTATCTTCTTTTGTTTGAACTCAAATTCGTTTGTTTTTCTATTAAAGGTTATTTTAGTATTTGGACCCGTTTTAATTTTCTTTTTGTACAAGATAATTAGTGCAACTAAAATAAAAAGTATGATTACACCTATAAGGCCATATTTTTTATAATTGATCCCTTCATAAGATAAAATAAAGGGCTCACTCCCTAAATATTTTCCCTTGATTTCTTCGATTGTCTTTTTTGAAAAATTAATTTTTCGTTTATTGTTTTCAAAGATGCCGTAAATGGTATCATTTTTTGCCAACATCGCTTTAGGCACTATATGGTTGGAATAATCGTATTTATTAACCGTATTTTGTTCTAAATCTACTTCTAAAAGAATTTCATGAAATAGATACAATTTGTTTTTAATCTGAATCGAATTATATTCAGAGGATACCAATTTTGAATTATAAGTCCCCATTTTTTCCCATGTCATTGTGGGTAAATCTAATTTCCAAAGAAACGGCGCCACATCATTAACTTCCCTAATGTTTTTTGGGTTATTAGCAATACCACCAAAAACAAATAATTGATTATTTTTTCTATAACTAAATACTTCGCAACATCTTGCTTCAGGGAATTCTTTGCCAAAAGTTTGTTCTTGGTTCCATTCGCCATTTTTAGAATCGTATCGCGTAATGATATTTTTGTAGGTAAAAAGACCATACCCTCCAAAAAAATGAATCTGATTGTTATAGATAAATGGAGTAGAGCCAAACTGGTTATTATGTAAATACGAATTATCTACTCTAACAATAGAATCATTTCTAAATTCTAAAACGGGTCCGCATCCTGAGTGAACTAAATATGTTTTTTCAGCTACATTTAAGGCAAGGTATTCGTCTAACTTTCCTGGAAATGGGGTCATTTTTAATTGAAATCGTTTTCCATTTTTATAGAAAAGGGAGTCGTTTATAAATACAATAGTTTTTTTGGATTTTGCTTCAATAAATAATGAGATACGATCGTTATAATTCCAGGTTTGACTATATGCACTGAGCGACATTAGTAAAGAAATAAATAGAAATAGTATGTCTTTTGTTCTCATTTTTGGGGATAAAAATTATTTGAAGGAAATTTAGCAATAATTATCTTACTTATAATTACAAATCTAAAGAAAATATAGTTTCTTGTATTTTTAATCAGATAGATATTCATACATCAATGGGATATTTTTTATATGAAAAACCAAATTTCAATATACATTATAATATAAAAAACCCGCCAAAATTACTCTTGACGGGTTTTATTATATAAAGTGAATTGTATTTATCCTTATAAGTCCAATACCAATGACGGGAACAAACCAATGATAATATTCAAAGTAATTGCTGTAAAAGCTACTGCATAAATTAAGAAGGGTTTTCCAGTGCGTTCTTCGTTAGATTCTTTAGTGTACATGGCTAAGATCAATTTGAAATAATAGCCTACACTGATAATGGAGTTGATTACTGCAACAATAACTAGCGCTAAATAGCCATTTTCGATGGTTTGAGTAAACAAAACTAGTTTAGCAAAGAAACCCGCGAAGATTGGAATACCAGCCATAGAAAGTAATGAAGCAGTTAAAACCGCCGCTAAAAACGGATGGGTTTTTCCTAATCCGTGGAAGTTTGTGATGTCTTCGTTATGTTGGTTTTTACAAACATATAAAATCACACTAAATGCAGCTATCCCTGATAAACCATATGCAGTCGTGTAATACAATAAACTACTTGCTGAAGTGGCTAAGTTTAATAACGTCATCAACATAAAACCTGCATGTGAAATTCCGGAGAAAGCCAACATACGTTTCACATTGGTTTGTTTCAATGCCATAATATTTCCAACCGTCATTGATGCCATAGCAATAGCGACAATCACTATTTTATAGGTTTCCGATATGTCGGCATTCATTACAGACAATAATTTGTATAGAGTAGCCATAGCCACTACTTTAGCCAAAGTACTCATTAAAGCAGTGGTTAAAGCAGGTGAACCTTCGTACACATCCGGCGCCCAGAAATGGAAAGGTACCGCTGCTATTTTGAATAACATTCCCACAGTCAATAAAGCAATTCCAATTGGAAACCAAACCGGCAATTCTGCTGATTGAGATAATTCGCTAATTTCAGTTACATCAAAACTTCCCATAGCGCCATACACTAAGCAAATTCCGAATAATAAAATCCCTGAAGCAAATGATCCCATTAAGAAATATTTCATTCCGGCTTCGTTACTTTTTAAATTCAATCGGTCGCTAGCAGCCAAAACATATAATGAAATGGAAAGTACTTCAATACCTAAGAAAAACATCGCTAAGTTTCCAAAAGAAACCATGGCGACTGCACCTGATAGTAAAAACACCTTGATGGCAATAAAATCAGAAATTTTGTTTTGATGATTTTCATAAAAATTATATCCTAGTGCTACTAAAAAAATAGTCAGTACTATAAATAAAGAAGAAAAAGCAGTTGAGTATTTACTTACCACAATCATATTCCCATAGTAACTTTCAGTCGAACCAAATTCAGAGATATTCAATCCCAATACGGCCAATAAACCAATAATGGTAACTGGCACAATGGCTTTTCTTAAATTTAGAATTTCAAATACAAGGCATAAAACACCTAATCCTATTATAGCTATTAATGTATTCATTTTGTAGTGGACTTATTTGATTCTATTAATTTGATTTAAAATTCCTTCGATACTTGGCGCAATCAATTGGATGATAGGTTTTGGATACAATCCAAAGAAAAACAACACAGCAATAATTACCACCAAAACAATTCCTTCGTGAATCGTTACATCAGCAAAGGGTTTAGAATTGGTTTCTCCTAGCATTACTGATTGGTACATTTTTAACATATAGTAGGCACCTAAAATGATAGTAGTTCCTCCTAAAATCGCAAATATCATATTCACTTGAGACAAACTATACAAAACAGTAAATTCGCCAATGAAGTTAAAAGTAGTTGGCAACGCAACCGATGCTAAAACGATAAGTAAAAACAATGAGGCGAACTTGGGTGCTTGAGAGCGAATGCCTCCCATATCAGCGATGACTCTAGTTTCGTATCTTCTGTAAATGATTTCAGCAATAAAGAACAAACCTACCACTACAAAACCGTGTGCTATCATTTGTAAAACCGCACCACTTATTCCGTCAGCAGTCATAGTGTAAGCTCCTGAGGCAATCAATCCAACGTGAGCCAAGGAAGAATAAGCCAATAATTTTTTCAAATCTTTTTGTCTCAAAGCCACTATAGAACCATAGATCACTCCAGCAATTCCAAGAACAAGCATAATAGTTATATGACCTTTTGCCGCCCATGGAACAATTGGCAATTGCCAACGAATGACACTGTACAATCCCATTTTTAACATGATACCAGACAACAACATAGTTCCAACAGTTGGTGCTTTTTGATACACATTGGCTTGCCAAGTATGGAAAGGGATGATTGGAATTTTGATCGCATAGGCCAAGAAAAAACCAACAAATAACCAAACCTGTTCTGTTCCGCTTAAGTTCAATAGGTATAAATCGTCAATCAATAAACTACCTACTTTTTGGTACAAATAGGCAAAACCTACTAACATGAATAAAGAACCAGCCAAAGTATAGATGAAGAATTTCACCACTGCTTTTTTGCGTTCTTCTGTATCTCCATTCCCCCAAACAAGAGCAATAAAATAGATTGGCAATAAAGATAATTCCCAAAAAATGTAATACAACAATCCATCAGCAGCTAAGAAAGTCCCCGCCATTGCAAAAGCCATGAAAAGAATCAAAGCATAGAATGTTTTAGCATTTTGTACTTCGGTGCCAAAAGTGGAATAAATTATTACAGGAGTTAAGGCTGTAGTTAGCAACAGCATAGCTAAAGCCAAACCGTCTGCTTTTAAAGCAAAATAAACAGTTGGTTTTGAAATCCATTCTGTGATGAATCCGATATTTTCGCCCAAATTGTATTGGTTCAATAGTACGATAGAAGTGCCCAAGGAAACGAGTCCAAAAAGCAAGGCTACTTTAGATGCCAGTTTGTCGCCTACAGTGTAGGTTGCTAATGCACCAATTAATAGAATAAGTAATATAAAAGATACGTTCATAGTGTATATATTATTGAGCTAAAAATAAAAAGGAAATAATGGCACAAAGACCTAAAACAAAAGCAAAAAGGTATAATCCCACACTTCCGTTTTGTACTTTTTTCCCTTGAAGACTAATTGCATTGGTCGCTTTTCCAAATCCAAATACGAAAGCAGATAAGTTCGTTTCTATTTGGTCTCTGAAGAAAGTAGCTAATTTGTTGATGGATTGAACAAACAAGAAGTTATAGATTTCGTCTAAGTAGTATTTGTTATACAATACTTTGGTAAATCCAGTGATCGAAGCATCGTCTCCAGGAACGGTATTTTGTTTGTTGTATTTGGCATAAGCCAATCCGATTCCAACTAATCCACCTACAACAGCAATTGCCATTAATAGGTATTCTGTACTGCCTAAATGGTGTTCTGCTGAGGCTAATTTTGGTACAATTGGAATCAAATAATGATTCAACCAAGAATTACCCGGTAAGCTAATTAGACCACCAATTGTTGCCAAAATAGCCAATACAATCAATGGGAACGTAATCAAAGCTGGACTTTCGTGTAAGTGGTGTTTTTGTTCTTCAGTTCCTCTAAACTCATTAAAGAAAGTTAAGAACATCAAACGGAACATATAGAAAGCCGTCATGATTGATGCTACCGAAGCAATTACCCATAACGGAATGTTATGATGAAAAGCCGTTAACAAAATTTCGTCTTTGGAAAAGAATCCTGAAAAAACAGGTACTCCAGAAATTGCTAATGAAGAAACTAACATGGTGATAAACGTAATTGGCATCACTTTTTTCAATCCACCCATCTTGCGCATGTCTTGTTCGCCGTGCAAAGCGTGGATAACTGAACCTGAACCCAAGAACAAACACGCTTTGAAAAACGCGTGAGTGATCACGTGGAAAACAGCCACTTCGTATGCACCTAAACCTAATGCTAAAAACATCAAACCTAATTGCGAAACAGTAGAGTAGGCCAATACCTTTTTAATATCATTTTGTACCAAACCAATAGTAGCAGCAACTAGAGCTGTTATTGCTCCAATCACTGCAATGATACTCTGAACGTCTGGTGTTAAATCAAAAATAAAGTTCAAACGAGTAATCATAAAGATACCCGCTGTTACCATGGTTGCCGCGTGAATTAATGCCGACACTGGCGTTGGTCCTGCCATCGCATCAGGTAACCAAGTGTATAATGGAATTTGTGCTGATTTTCCGGTAGCACCAATAAACAAACACAAGGCAGCAGCAGAAAGCCAATACATATCAATGTTAGTGGCTCCAGCAATGGCTGTTTTTAAAGTGGCGTAGTCTAATGTAGAGAACAAATGTCCTAAGATGAAGATTCCGATTAATAATCCTAAATCTCCAATTCGGTTCATGATGAATGCTTTTTTAGCGGCATCATTATAGTCTTGGTTTTTGTACCAAAATCCAATTAATAAATACGAACACAATCCAACACCTTCCCAACCAATGAATAATACTAATAAGTTGCTTCCTACTACTAACGTAATCATGAAGAAAACGAATAAGTTGAGGTAAGCAAAGAATTTGTGCATGTTCTCATCGTCGTGCATGTAACTGATCGAATACAAGTGGATTAATGAACCAATTCCGGTTACAAAAAGCAACCATAATACTGATAATTGGTCTAACAAAAACCCAAAGTCAATTTTGATATTACTTACATGAATCCAGTCAAAAAGGGTAATATTGAATCCTTTTGGTTCAGTAGATAAAGCGCTAAAGAAATAAATTGAAGTAGCAAATGAAATCGCTACCGAAAGTGTTCCTATAATTCCAGAAACAGTTTTCCCTAAACTTTTTCCAAAGAAAACGTTGATTAAAAATCCCGCAAAAGGAGCAAGAACTAATAGTAAAGCTATATTGGTATTCATTTCCATTTATCCTTTTAAGTTTTTTAGGGTATCGATACTAATCGAACCTGAATTTTTAAATATCGATACTAAAATGGCTAATCCAACAGCCACTTCAGCAGCAGCAACAGCCATAGAGAAAAACACGAAAACCTGTCCTTGCGCATCTTGATGGTAGGTTGAAAAAGCAACAAACAATAAGTTTACGGCATTCAACATAATCTCAATGGACATAAAAACGATAATGGCATTACGTCTGTACAATACTCCGAATATTCCAATACAAAAAAGGATAACACTCAGGAAGATATAGTTTTCTATACCAATTTGATTTAAAATATTATTCATTTTATTTCTCTAGTTTTTCTTTCTTAGACAATAGAACTGTACCAATCATGGCTACTAACAATAAGATAGAAGCAAATTCAAAAGGAACCATATATTCGTTCAATAGGATTCTACCCAATACTTTAATGGATTGGTAATCTTCGCCAGTTGCAATATAGTCTCCGGCAATTGGTTTTGAATTGATGAAAATCGCAATCAAAATCAAGCATACCAAACAGAAAGAAACAATTGCTCCTAAACGAGTAATTCTTGGTTTGTGCACTTCATTTTCTTTATTCAAGTTCATTAACATAATGGTGAACAAGAACAAAATCATAATCGCTCCCGAGTACACAATGATGTGAACAATGGCTAAGAATTGGGCATTCAATAATAAATAATGTCCGGCAACCGAGAAGAAACAAATCACTAAATAAATAGCACTGTGAATTGGGTTTCGACTAAAAACGGTCAAAAATGCGGTTGATAATGTGATTGCGGCTAATACGCAAAAAAGGATAAGTAATACTGACATTAGTTCGCGTTTTTAAGTTGAGCATTTTGCATTGCCATTTCTAAAGGCATGACCAATTTGTCTTTTCCAAAAATAAAATCTTCTCTATCATAATTAGAAGGCACTAACTCTTTTGAAATAGTCAAATAAACCGCATCTTTCGGACAAGCTTCTTCACACAATCCACAGAAAATACAACGCAACATGTTGATCTCGTAGATTTCTGCATATTTTTCTTCTCTGTATAAATGTTTTTCGTCTGGTCTACGCTCTGCGGCTTTCATGGTAATGGCTTCCGCTGGACATGATAAAGCACACAATCCACAAGCAGTACAATTTTCACGACCTTGTTCGTCACGTTTTAGCATGTGACGCCCACGGTAAACTGGACTCATTTCGCGCACTTGTTCTGGATAATGAATCGTTGCTTTTTTAGTAAAAAAGTGTTGAATGGTAATCCACAATCCTTTGACAATTGCGATAAGATACATTTTTTCCAAAAAAGTCATCTCTTTGTTAGAGACCACTTTTTTTCTTCCCGATAAGGATATTGTTTCTATTGACATTTTTAATTTTTTTATTTCTTAAGCTAATTGAATTAGCATCTCTACAATTGATATAGTTTAGAATCCTAAATAAGCGGCGATGTCGGCTCTTAAAATTACAATTCCAGTAATCATGATGTTAATTATGGAAAGCGGAATTAAAATTCTCCATCCCAAATGCATCAATTGATCGTATCTGAATCTCGGAATCGTCCAACGTACCCACATGTAGAAAAAGATAAATCCACATATTTTAACGAACAATACGCCTATTCCAATAATGTTTCCAATGTTTACCCCCACGTTTTCAACTACCCAACTCATTCCAGGATAATTGTAACCTCCGAAGAATAAAATCGCTAAAATGGTTGATGAGATGAACATGTTCGCATATTCAGCAAACAAATAAAATCCCATTTTCATCGAAGAATATTCGGTGTGGTACCCACCAATTAATTCACTTTCGCATTCTGCTAAGTCAAATGGTGTTCTGTTGGTTTCTGCAAAGGCACAAATCAAGAAGATCAAGAACGAAACCGGTTGGTAAAATACGTTCCAGTTCATTCCGGCTTGTTGAGCCGAAATTTCGCGTAAGCTTAATGTTCCTGTCATCATTAATAAAGCAATCATGGACAATCCCATCGCTACTTCATAAGATACCATTTGCGAAGCTGCACGAACCGCTCCCATCAAAGAGAACTTATTATTCGATGCCCAACCCCCAATCATGATGCCGTACACTCCAACAGAAACTACTCCGAAGAAGTACAATAACCCAATATTTAAGTCGGTAGCTTGTAATAAAATATCACGTCCAAATAAATGTAATTTATCGCCCCAAGGAATTACAGCACTGGTCATTAAAGCCGTACTCATAGCGATAGCTGGTCCTACGAAGAATAAAAATCGGTTGGGTGTATTCGGTTCAAATTCTTCTTTCGAGAACAATTTCAAACCATCCGCAAGCGGTTGAAGTAAACCTCCAAAACCGGCACGGTTAGGACCTACACGGTCTTGTAAAAAGGCGGCTACTTTACGCTCTGCCCAAGTAGAATACATTGCCATAATCATCGTCACAGCAAAAACTACTAAAATAACAACACTTTTTTCTATAATAAAGGTACTATCCATTGCTTACGATTTTTTGTTGTTAGTGTCCAATGGAAATTCAGCCATACTGATTTTTTTACGGTCTTCTTCTCTACCTAAAAGAATTTTTTCTTCGGTATTGATTACCACTTTTTCTAATTTGTGGTTGTATTTATTTTGATTGATAACTGAATCTTTTTCAAAAGCTCTTGGTCCTTCAATGGTCCAATCGTTGACATCTTTATGATCAAAACGACATCCGTTGCAGATGAATTCTTCTACTTCATGGTACTCGTCTTTTCTTCCAGTTACTCTTTGAATCTCGTCTCCGAACATCCAAACGGTTGTTTTTCCACAACATTTGTCACAATCTCTGTGTGCGTTGTACGGTTTGCTGAACCACACTCTCGATTTGAATCGGAACGTTTTATCAGTCAAAGCCCCAACCGGACAAACATCAATCATATTACCCGAGAACTCGTTGTCAATTGCTTTCGAGATACAAGTTGAAATATTAGCGTGATCGCCACGATCCATTACACCATGCACTCTATCGTCAGTCAATTGGTCAGCTACTTGAACACAACGTTGGCATAAAATACAACGGTTCATGTGCAATTGAATATTTGGTCCAATATCTTCTGGCTCAAAAGTTCTTTTGTCTTCAATATAACGAGTTTGTGATTTTCCGTGTTCAAAACTCAAGTTTTGCAAATCACATTCGCCGGCTTGGTCACATACTGGACAATCCAAAGGATGGTTAATAAGCAAGAATTCAGTAACTGATTTTCTAGCCTCAGTAACTCGTTCCGAAGATTTCGAGTTCACTTCCATTCCGTCCATACATCCTGTCACACAAGACGCCATTAATTTTGGCATTGGTCTTGGATCGGCTTCACTTCCTTTAGAAACTTCTACTAAACAACAACGGCATTTTCCACCGCTCCCTTTTAGTTTAGAATAATAGCACATCGCTGGCGGAACTACCTCTCCACCAATCATACGGGCTGCTTGGAGGATCGTTGTTCCTGGTTCTACATCTATTGACTGACCGTCTATTGTTACTTTCATATTATTAGTTGTTGGTTGTTGGATGATAGTTTAACTATTAGCCTTCAACTTTTATACTGTTTGTTTTGCTACTAAATGCCTCACTTTTTCAAATGGTTCATTGACAAAATGGTCTCTATGTTTGATCTTCTCTGGGAAACGAATATGGTACTCAAATTCCTCTCTAAAGTGACGAATCGCTGCGGCTACAGGCCAAGATGCAGCATCACCTAAAGGACAAATGGTATTTCCTTCAATCTTACTTTGAATGCTCAAAAGCAATTCAATATCTTCTTCACGACCGTGACCGTTTTCAATTCGGTGTAATACTTTTTCTAACCAACCTGTACCTTCTCTACAAGGCGTACATTGACCACAACTTTCGTGGTGGTAAAAACGAGAGAAATTCCAAGTGTTACGAACAATACATGCGGTATCGTCATACACTATAAATCCTCCTGAACCTAACATGGATCCGGTAGCAAAGCCTCCGTCAGACAAACTTTCGTAGGTCATCAAGCGGTCTTCTCCAGCCGCTGTTTTGTAAATTAAATTGGCAGGTAAAATCGGCACTGAACTTCCACCTGGAACAAAGGCCTTCAAAGGTCGGTCAGAACTCATTCCTCCTAAATATTCGTCAGAGTTCATGAATTCATACACACTTAATCCCATTTCAATTTCATACACTCCCGGATTTTTAATGTTTCCTGAAGCCGAAATTAATTTAGTTCCTGTAGAACGTCCTACCCCAATTTTTGCATAATCAGCACCTGAATTGTTTACAATCCAAGGCACAGCCGAAATAGTTTCTACGTTATTCACCACTGTTGGATTAGCCCAAAGTCCAGATACCGCAGGAAAAGGTGGTTTGATACGTGGGTTACCACGTTTACCTTCTAATGATTCGATTAATGCGGTTTCTTCACCACAGATATAAGCACCGGCACCACAATGAACATACAATTCTAAGTCGTAACCCGTACCTAATATATTTTTACCCAACCAACCGGCAGCTTTCGCTTCGGCGATGGCTCTTTCTAAAATTTTATACACCCACATGTACTCTCCACGAATGTAGATGTACGAGCGGTTAGCACCCAAAGCATAACTTGAAGTAATCATTCCTTCAATTAACAAGTGCGGAATGTACTCCATCAAGAAACGGTCTTTGAAAGTTCCCGGTTCTGATTCGTCAGCATTACATACTAAATGTCTTGGCTTTCCTGATTTTTTATCAATGAAACTCCATTTCATTCCGGCAGGGAAACCGGCACCACCACGACCACGTAAACCAGAAGTTTTTACTTCTTCTACTACTTCGTCAGGGGTTAATGTTTTAAGGGCTTTTTCTACTGAAGCGTATCCACCGTTTTGACGGTATACTTCGTAGGTTTTGATCCCTGGAATATTGATTTTGTCTAATAATATTTTTTGTGACATCTTATTTATCGTGTAAGATTATTTTACCCGCTCTTGCCTCTTCAATAATTTGATCGATTTTTTGTTCGTTCAAATGTTCTTTGTAGAAATCGCCTAATTGCATCATTGGGGCGTACCCACAAGCACCTAAGCATTCTACTCCGCGAACTTCAAAAAGACCATCTGAAGTAATTTCGCCCACTTTTACACCTAACTTTTCACAAGTGTAGTCCATTAAGTTTTCCACTCCATTCAAACAACAAGGAGACGTTTGGCAAAATTCAAACATATATTTTCCAATTGGTTTTAAATTGAACATGGTGTAAAAAGTAGCTACTTCGTATACTTCAACCGGTTTAATGTGAAGTATTTCAGCCACTTTATCCATCAATTCAATACTCAACCAGTTTTGGTGTGCGTCTTGTACTTCGTGCAAAACAGGAATCAAAGCTGATTTTCTGTTCTCTTCAGGATAATGACCAATCAATTCATTGATGCGATTCATCAAGGCTTCGGTCATATCTATTTCTTGTTTGTGTAAGGTACGTTCCATAATTTATGCGTCTAATTCTCCGGCAATAACATTTAAACTTGATAAAATTACAATGGCATCCGAAAGCATGGCGCCTTTTATCATTTCTGGATAAGCTTGGTAATAGATAAAACAAGGTCTGCGGAAATGCAATCTATAAGGGGTACGACTTCCATCAGTTACCAAATAGAATCCAATTTCGCCATTTCCTCCTTCAACTGGATGGTAAATTTCAGCTACTGGGACTGGAACTTCACCCATTACAATTTTGAAGTGGTAAATCAAAGACTCCATGTTGTGGTAAACGTCTTCTTTTGGAGGCAAGTAGTATTCTGGAACATCAGCATGGTAAGGTCCTTCAGGTAATTTCGCCAAAGCTTGACGAATGATACTGATACTTTCCCAAACTTCAGCATTACGTACGCAAAAACGATCGTAGGTATCTCCTGATTTTCCAACAGGAACGATAAAGTCAAAATCTTCGTAAGAACTGTACGGCTGTGCTACACGCACATCGTAATCCACTCCTGCAGCACGCAAGTTAGGTCCTGTAAATCCATAAGCCATTGCTTGTTCCGCTGAAATAGCTCCTACATTTACGGTTCTATCAATAAAGATTCTGTTTCTTTCGAATAGGTTTTCAAATTCTTTCCAGGCTACTGGAAACTCCTCCAAAAATACTTCCAATTTGCGGAAAGCTTCTGGCGACCAGTCTCTTTCGAAACCACCAATTCTTCCCATATTGGTTGTTAAACGTGCCCCACAAATTTCTTCGTAGATTTCGTAAATTTTTTCTCTGAATTGGAACACATACAAGAAACCAGTATACGCTCCCGTATCTACACCCAAGATGGAATTACAAATCAAGTGATCTGCAATTCGAGCCAATTCCATTACGATAACACGTAAATATTGCGCTCTTTTTGGTACTTCAATATCCAATAGTTTTTCTAATGTCATCCACCATCCCATATTGTTAATAGGAGAGGAGCAATAGTTCATTCTATCGGTAAGCGGTGTAATTTGGTAAAACGGACGGTTTTCTGCAATTTTTTCAAAAGCCCTGTGGATGTAACCAATAGTTGGTTCTGCTTCCAAGATTTTTTCTCCATCCATCAACAAGATATTTTGAAAAATACCGTGAGTAGCTGGGTGAGTTGGCCCCAAGTTCAGAATGGAAAGCTCGCTTCCATCTTCATTATGGCGCTCTTGAATTATTTTAGCATAGCGATGCTCTGGTGGTAATAATAGTTCTGACATTTAGTGAATGTGAAAAATTATATATTGTTTTGTTAGCAATTTGCTGTTGTTCTTCCGAAGAAACGGTCGTCTTTATCTGTTCTTCCGCTGTCTTCCATTGGGAATTCTTTTCGCATTGGAAAAGAAACCATTTCGTCCATATTTAAAATACGTTTCAATTGTGGGTGACCAATGAAATTGATTCCGTAAAAATCATAGGTTTCTCTTTCCATCCAATTGGAACTTAAGAAAATATTCGATACGGTTTTGATTTCAGGATTGTTCCCACTGATGAACGCTTTGATTTTAATTCTTTTGTTTTCGTACCAATTGTGCATATGATATACTACAGCAAATTGTCTTGTTTCCTCATTATCTGGATAATGAACACCACATAAATCAGTCAAAAAGTGAAAACGTAAAACAGGATCGTTTTTTAAGAAAAGGATAACGGCTGTGATTTTGTCAGCGGCTACTTCAAATGAAAAAATATCTTTTTCTTGATTGAATTGAAAAACATCGGAACCAAAAGTGGCTACTAATTTTTCTTGTATTTCGTTTGTTTCTAAAGCCATCGTGTTATTTGATATTATAAGAAGCTAATAATTCTTGGTACTCTGGAGAACTTCTTCTTCTAACCGATTCGTTTTTTACGATTTCTTGTAATTTCATCACCCCGTCTACAATTTGTTCTGGTCTTGGAGGACAACCCGGAACATAAACGTCAACTGGAATTACTTTGTCAATTCCTTGTAGCACAGAGTAGGTATCAAAAATACCTCCTGAAGAAGCGCAAGCGCCAACGGCGATTACCCAACGAGGTTCTGACATTTGTTCGTACACCTGACGTAAAATTGGCGCCATTTTTTTAGAAATAGTTCCCATAACCATTAACATATCAGCTTGACGTGGAGAAAAACTCACACGCTCAGAACCAAAACGAGCTAGGTCATAGTGCGAAGCCATAGTGGCCATAAATTCAATTCCGCAACAAGATGTTGCAAAAGGCAAAGGCCAAAGTGAATTGGCACGAGCCAAACCTACTACATCATTTAGCTTTGTAGCGAAGAAACCTTCTCCTACAACTCCTTCCGGTGGTGCTACCATTGTTGTTTTTGAATTACTCATTTCGAATTCGTATTTTTTTGAATTGATACTTTTAAATTAATTATTCCCAGTCTAGTGCTTTTTTCTTGATGATGTAGAAGAAACCTACTAACAACAAAAGCATGAAAACGACCATTTTAATCATCCCTTCTATTCCTAATTCTTTGAAGTTGATTGCCCAAGGATATAAGAAAATAACTTCCACATCGAATAATACGAAAAGGATCGCTACGACAAAATATTTTACAGAGAAAGGAATACGTGCATTTCCTACTGATTCAATACCACATTCAAAGTTTTTGTCTTTGGATTGAGAGGTTCTTTTTGGACCTAATTTTCCAGAAACAAATATGGTACCTGCCACAAAACCAACCGCTAAAAGCAGCTGCATGAAAATTGGAATATAATTCAATTGTTCTGATTGCATAATTATTTGGATTTTTTGTTGAATTTTAGCCACAAAGATAACTTTCAACTAATTAAAACACAAGCGGAAATCCGAATTTAATCGTACTAAAAATCTAAAAAATAGCTTATTTTTATTGATTATAAATAAAGAGGTGGTTGATGTTAGTGTTTAAGGAGTTTAAAAAAACAATAAACAAAAAAACGCCCCGATATTTATCGGGGCGTTTAGACCATTCTCAGGCTAAAAAAATATTTTTTTCAGCTTAGATAACAGCTACTTGTGCAGCTACTTTTCCTTTTCTTCCTTCTTCTTCTACGTAGCTCACTCTGTCACCTTCGCGTAATTCTTCCGCTGTGATTCCTGATGCATGAACGAAGATGTCTTTTCCTGTTTCTTCGTCCGTAATGAATCCATAACCTTTTGATTCATTAAAAAATTTAACTGTACCTGTACGCATTGTAATAGTAATAATAATTTATAATAGAACAAATGTAGTATTAATTATAATACGAAAAACGTTTTTGATTTTTATTTTGCAAAAATATTGATTTTCAACGTTTTCTGACTAAATTATCAGTTCAACTACGCTTGAATATTCAATTGAATGTGTAATTCTTTCAATTGTGCGTCATCAATAGTTGAAGGTGCGTCAATCATCACATCGCGTCCCGAATTGTTTTTTGGGAAAGCAATAAAGTCACGAATGGTTTCTTGTCCTCCTAAAATAGCGACTAATCGGTCCAATCCAAAGGCTAATCCACCGTGAGGAGGTGCGCCAAATTGGAAGGCATCCATCAAGAATCCAAATTGAGCTTTAGCTTCTTCAGGGGTAAATCCTAAATATTTGAACATTAATTCTTGTGTTGATTTATCGTGAATACGAATAGAACCTCCGCCAATTTCATTCCCGTTCAATACCATATCATAGGCATTCGCACGAACTTTTCCTGGATCAGTTGCTAATAAGTCCATATCTTCTGGTTTAGGAGAAGTAAATGGATGGTGCATCGCATGGTAACGACCACTTTCTTCATCTAATTCTAATAAAGGAAAATCTACCACCCATAATGGTGCAAATTCGTCTGGTTTTCTCAAACCTAAACGAGTTGCTAATTCCATTCGTAAAGCTGATAATTGGCCTCTGGTTTTGTTTGCAGGTCCTGATAATACAAAAATCATATCACCAGCTTTTGCTTGCGTAGCTTTGGCCCATTGAGCCAAATCATCTTGATCGTAAAATTTATCTACGGATGATTTGTAGGTGCCATCGTCGTTGCATTTCACATAGACCATTCCTAAAGCGCCTATTTGAGGGCGTTTTACCCAATCAATTAAAGCATCAATTTCTTTTCGAGTGTAATTTCCGGCTCCTGGAACTGCGATTCCTACTACTAATTCAGCGGAATTAAATACTGGGAAATCCTTATGTTGTGCTATGGCATTTAGTTCGCCAAATTCCATTCCGAAACGAATGTCTGGCTTGTCATTTCCGTAGGTTTTCATGGCGTAGTCGTAGGTAATTCTTGGGAATTTAGCTACTTCAACACCTTTAATTTCTTTTAATAAATGGCGTGTTAGTCCTTCAAAAACATTCAAAATATCTTCCTGTTCTACAAAGGCCATTTCACAATCAATTTGAGTAAACTCTGGTTGTCTGTCGGCACGCAAATCTTCGTCACGGAAACATTTTACAATTTGGAAATACTTATCCATTCCACCTACCATCAATAATTGTTTGAAAGTTTGTGGCGATTGTGGTAAGGCGTAAAATTGTCCTTCATTCATTCGTGAAGGCACCACAAAATCACGTGCTCCTTCCGGAGTTGATTTGATTAAATAGGGTGTTTCTACTTCGCAAAAATCCAAATCAGAAAGGTATTTGCGTACTTCCATTGCCACTTTGTGACGGAAAAGCAAACTGTTTTTTACTGGATTTCTTCGAATGTCAAGGTAACGGTATTTCATTCTGATGTCTTCACCGCCGTCTGTTTCATCTTCAATTGTGAAAGGAGGAGTTAAGGCCGCATTCAAAATAGTCATCTCTGAAACCAAAATCTCAATTTCTCCGGTTGGGATTGTTGTATTTTTTGATTCACGCTCAATAACAGTTCCTTTCACTTGAATTACAAATTCGCGTCCAAGGGTTTTAGCCAATTCAAAAACCGTTTTTTCGGTACGACTTTCGTCAAAAATTAATTGGGTTATTCCATAACGGTCGCGTAAATCTACCCAGTTCATGAATCCTTTATCGCGTGATTTTTGAACCCAACCTGCTAAAGTTACTTCTGTATTGATATGTGAGGCGTTTAATTCGCCACAGTTATGACTTCTGTACATGATTAAAAATATTTGAATGCAAATTTAGGACTAATTATGAATAAATGCAGGATAAAATTATAAGAATAAAAAAACCTGCAAATTTTAGTTTGCAGGTTCTTTATTAACTCTATTTAAACATTTATTATTCCGCTAAAGCCTCTTGATTTCTTTTGTTGCGTCGGTCACGCAACCAGTATTTAGTTCGTTTTACCAAATAAAACATTACCGGTACCATTACTAAAGTTAAGACTGTTGCATAGGTTAATCCGAAGATAATGGTCCAAGCCAAAGGTCCCCAGAACATCACATTATCTCCACCCATAAAGAAATGTGGGTTGAAATCAGTTACTAAAGTAAAGAAGTCAAAGTTCAATCCGATTGCTAATGGAATTAATCCCAAGATAGCAGTTAAAGCCGTTAATAAAACCGGACGCAATCTTGATTTTCCTGATTCGATAATTACTTCTTTAATTTCTTCTAAGCTTAAATCGTCATGGCTCTCTAGTTTTTTATCAGCTACTTTTTTGTCTAATAATAAGACAAAGAAGTCCATTAATACGATACCGTTTTTCACCACAACTCCAGCTAGTGAGATAATTCCCATCATGGTCATTAAGATCACAAAATCCATATTGGCAATAACATAACCATAGAAAACACCACTAAAACTCAACAATACAGTGAACATGATGATCATTGTTTTTGACACCGAATTAAATTGTAACACAATGATAATGGTAATTCCAGCCAAAGCTAAAAACAAGGCATACATCAAGAAACTTTGGTTTTTACCTTGTTCCTCTTGTACTCCTGAGAAGGAATAACTCACACTTTTTGGAAGGTTATAACTTTTTAGTTCTTCTTTAATCTGATTCGTAATCTCATCCCCATTATATCCTGTTAACACATTCGAATAAATGGTCATAATACGTTTGTGATTCTTTCTCTTAATTTGATTGTACGTATTGGTTTTCTCCGTTTGTGAAACCGCAGAAATAGGCACTTGCATAATTTGACCATTACTTGGGTTTCTAAACGTCATCGATTGGTTGAAAAGGGTGTTTTCGTTTTTACGTTGGTCGTCTTGCATGCGCATGACAATATTATAATCGTCATCGCCTTCTTTGTAAGTCGATATTTCTTGTCCGTACACTGAACGACGTAAGTTGAAACCTAATTGCCCAGTAGAAATTCCCATACTTCCTGCATTGGCACGATCTACTTTTACTTCTAATTCTGGACTTTCTTTATTGATATCGATACTTAATTTTTCGATACCCGGAATGTTTTTAGAATCAATAAAAGCGATCATTTTGTCGGCTTCAGTCAACATTTGTTCGTAATCAGCACCTGTTAATTGAATACTAATTGGGTAGCCTGCAGGCGGTCCGTTTGCATCTTTTTCTACAGTTACGGTAGCACCAGCAATCCCGGTAACTTTACTTCTGATTTCTTCTAAAATATCAGAAGTATTGATGCCTTTTCTAAATTTGAATTCAGAGAAGCTTACTGTTACTTTACCTTTATAAGGTGTTTCAGAAGCAGATCCAGCGTCTACATTTGGATTACCAGCACCCACACCCACTTGCGAAATAATCGATTCCGCCATGAAATTTTTGTCGGTAGCAGGGTCTACATATTTCTCTAAAATTTGAATAATTTGTTTCTCTACAAATAGTGTTGCTTTATTCGTTTTTTCGATCGAAGTTCCTTGAGGATATTCAATATAAGCAATGGCTTGATTTGGAATATTATCAGGAAAGAACAATACTTTTCTTGGGAAAATTCCTAAAAGGATAAATGAAAAGAAAAGCAAAACAATAATTCCGCCAAAAGCCTTCCAAGCTGTTTTACCAGATAAAATTTTGGCTAAAAAGATTTTGTATTTTTCTTCCATTCTTGGGAAGAAGCTGTACTGAAAATCTTGCGTCCATTGGAATACTTTCCAATAGTACAACCACATTAATCCAACCGAAATAAATAATAAATGACCTAAACCTCTTAATAATTTGCTGTCGTACATATTTCCAGGCACGGCAAATAAAATTCCTAAAGCAATGAATAGAATAGAATAAAAACGCAAGCTTTTTTTCTTAATGTTTTTATCTTCTAAAGCCATAGAACCTCCCGTCATAGCAGCGTTGATTACCATCGCTACAAATAAAGATCCTGTTAAGGTTACTGTCAAGGTGATTGGGAAATATTTCATGAATTTACCCATGGTTCCAGGCCAAAGAGCAAAAGGTAAAAAGGCCATCAAAGTGGTTGCAGTTGACGAAATTACCGGCCATGCAATTTCTCCAATTCCCACTTTAGAAGCCTGAATTCGAGTCATTCCTTTTTGCATATTGGCATACACATTATCCACTACCACAATACCGTCATCTACTAGCATTCCTAATCCCATTACCAAACCAAAAAGCACCATAGTGTTTAGGGTTAATCCAAACATAGAGAGAATGGCAAAGGCAATCATCATAGACAATGGAATCGCAGCTCCCACAAATAAAGAGTTACGCAATCCCATAGTAAACATTAACACAATCATAACCAGAATGATTCCGAAAATGATGTGGTTTGATAACTCATCTACTTGGTGTTCTACACGAGACGATTGATCACTTGTCAATTCTACTTTTAAGTTTTTAGGCAAATAAGTTTCTTGCGCTAAAGCTACTCTTTCTTTTACCTGATCAATAGCCGAAATCATGTTTTGATTGGAACGTTTTTTAACGTTCAACATCACAACTTCAGTTCCTTTTTCACGAGCATAGGTTGTTTTTTCTTTTTCTTTAAAGCTTACTGTCGCAATGTTTTTAAGATATACAGTTCCGCCAAACGATTTTACGATGATGTTTTCTAACTCTTTTGGGTCTTTAAATTCACCGACAATTCGAATGTTATTTCGAGATCCTTGCGAAGTTAAATTTCCTCCAGAAAGGGTCATGTTTTCGTATTTCACTGCGTTTTGAATGTCGTCAAAAGTAACTTGAGCCGCTGTCATTTTGAAAATATCTACTGCGATTTCAACTTCTTTATCATCAACACCCAGAATGTCTACTTTTTTGATTTCCGAAATTTCTTCGATATCATCTTGTAGTAATTCGCCATATTTTTTCAACTGCTGAGTGGTATAATTACCTTGCAAGTTGATATTCAAAATAGGCACTTCCTCAGAGATGTTTAATTCAAATACATTAGGTTCCACTTTGCTACCATTGTCCATATTTGGCCAATCGGTATCTGCTTTTGCATTATCTACTTTGTCTTTGATCTTTTGTTTGGCTTGTTCCACCGAAACATCATCAGAAAACTCAGCGATAATCATTCCGTAATCTTGAAACGAACTGGATGTTACTTTATCAACTCCACTGATATTTTTAATTTGTTTTTCAAGTGGTTTGATGACTAATTTTTCTACATCTTCAGCTGAGTTTCCTGGGAATACAGAGGAGATATAAATTTTGTTCTCGATGATTTCTGGAAAATCTTCACGAGGCATATTGATGTATGCAGTTAAACCTGCAATGACAATAATAAAGGTCAGGATATACACCGTGACACGATTGTCAACTGCCCAACTTGAAATGCCGAATTCTTTATTTTGATGTGACATAGTTTGTTTTTTCTTGAATTAAAATACTAAAAGTTCAATTTCATTCCTTCAGAAATAGTATTCACTCCTTCAATTACAATGATATCGTTAGCCGATAAGCCGCTTAGGATTTCCGTAACATTATCAGATGACTTTCCTATGGTTACCATTGCTTTTTTAGCCGTTGCCGTTTTTCCATCGCTATTGGTTGCTACAAATACAAATTGATTTCCTTTACCATCCTCTTGAATTACATTTGAAGGCACTACAATAGCATTTTTAACAGTGTAATCAATTACTTTTAATTTGGCTACTTGGTTAGGACGCAATAAATTTTCTGGGTTTGGAATACTAACTTCAATTCCGAAACTTCTGTTGTTTGGATTGATGAAATTTCCAATCTGACGTACTTTTCCTTTGTAGTTTTTATTCAACGAAGTCAAGAAAACATCTACCTGAGTACCTACTTTTAATTTGCCAATATAGCTTTCAGGAATCGAAGTGGAAACGAACATATTATTAAGGTTTACAATACGCATTAAACCTTGTGGTCCTGCCGAAACAACTTGTCCTCTTTCTACAAAAACTTCGTCAATAGTACCAGAGAACGGCGCACGAATTTCCGTTTTTGACAACATAGCTTTTGCTTGGGCAACTGAACGTTGTAAACTCAACATTTGAGTTTGCGCTTGTAAATACTGAATTTCAGATCCAATTTTTTGACTCCAAAGATTTTTTTGTCTTTCGAAAGTTGTTTTTGCTAATTGGTATTGTGTTTCTAAACTAGCTACTTGTTGGCTAGAGCCACCATCATCTACACGAGCTAAAAGCTGTCCTTTGCTTACGCGTTGTCCCGCTTTTACATTAAGTGCCACTAAAGTTCCTGGCATTTCTGGTTGAATTAAGATATTTTCTTTGGTTTCTACGCTTCCTTGGATATCTAAGTAGTGATTGAACACAGTGTCTTTCAATGTTGCAACAGAAACCAAAGCTTCTTCTTTTCTTACATTCAAAGTAGCTAAGGCAGCTTCAATCTTGGCTAAATCAGCTTGAATTGTAGCTTTTCTAGCTTGTAATTCTTTATTGTTTTTAGCAGCAATCAATTGGTCAACCGTTTGATTGTTGTCTTTTTGTCCACATGAAACAACTAGTGTAGCTGCGATCAATAATGAAAATATTTGTTTTGTCATGGGTGTTCTATTAAGTGTCATAATATGTTGCTATTGGTTCTTTGTTGTTATTTTTTCTAAAGAGGCTTTTTTATTGATTACATCAAGCATGGCTTGTAAATAATTTTGTTGTGTCGAATACAATTGGCGTTGTGCCTCACTCAAATCAAAACTAGACGACAAACCTTCTTTCAATTTGATTTGTTGTTTGTTTTCGATTCGTTCTGCCAATGTCAAGCTGCTTTTTGTGGTGTTCAGTTGTTCTAAACTGTATTCGTAATCGCTTTTGGCTTTTTCAAATTGTAATTTTAAACCTTGCTCCACTTGTTGCATTTGTGTTTTGGCTTGTTCCAACGCAATTTTAGCTTGTTGTGTACGAGCGCTTCTTCCTAAACTACTAAAAATGGGAACATTTAAACTGACTCCAACATTAGCAAAATTCAACCATTTTTGATTGTTGGTAAAAAACTGAAATTGGTTGCCAAAAGCATTGTAACCAATATTATATGCTGCACCTAAAGAAGGAAGCGCATTACTTTTTTCTAATAAAAGCAACAGTTTTTTACTTTGAACTAAGTTGTCTTGAATTTTATAATCAATGGAGTTTTCTACTTGAAAAGGAGTAGTAGTTAATTCAAAATTGATATTGTTTAGGGCAAGATTGTTTAAGTTTTCAGTCAAAATCAACTCTTTTTCAATTGTAATTCCAAGTATCAATTTCAACATATTGGTTGCAATTACCTTTTGTCTTTTGATGTTCTCTTGAGCACTTTTAATTGTGGTCAATGTGATTTGAAGTTGTTCTACATTTTCTTCTTCGATCAAACCATTCTTGAAAATTTGGTTGGTTTCATTTAAGGTTTTCTCCAAATTCGTTTTATTTTTTTCCAAAATAGCAATACTCTCATTGGCTAGTAAAACATTGCCATAAGAATTGATTACCATTTCTCGAATCTCTTGATTGGTTTTTACTTTGGCATTTTCTGAAATTTGCAAATACACTTTTGCGGATTGCAAACCAACCAAATAGGAACCATTGAATAGTAATTGGCTTACCGTTGCGCTACCCAACATATTGTGTCTGGTTCCAAAAGCTACTTCGGCAAATTCTCCTTTTGTTCCTCCAAAAAATTCAGCAGGGATCAAAGATTTTTGCAATTCAATATTGTTTTGGTATCCCAAAGACGCATTAATTTGAGGTAAACCGATAGTAGTGGTTTCCCATTTTTTCTTTTTTGCCGCTTCAATATCTCTACTGGCATTGATCGCGGAGTAATTGTTTTTTAGAGCGTGATCAATAGCTTCGTTTAAGCTAAAAGAATACGATTCTTTAGTGTAATTTGTTTGTGCTTGCAACACAAAACTAAAGGTTAAGAGGACAATTAATTGAATTTTCTTCATTGTATGTTTAGGATTGATTTGAAATTATGTATTGGTTTAATTCTAGAAGTCCTTTGGGAGTTGCCATGGCTCTAATGTGGTATTCTAAAGCTTCTAATTCTAATTTTTTAGCTTTTTTTTCTGAGCTTGTATTTTCATTAATTGTGAAAATCAGTGCATAATAAAAGTAGACATAACTCGACACGTTTATAGTGTCTCGGTACAAACCTTCTTGGATTCCTTTTTCAATATTTTGTTTGAATAAGGTAGTGCATTCTGACTGCAATTTCTCAGTTAATTTTTCATGAATTTCGGGATAGTGTTTTTTTAATTGATACGAAGGAGAAGTTTCAATAGAAACAAACATTTCTTTTATCATTTTGATGATCTCGAAATTTTCTTTTATTGCGTTGTATTTTTTTGCTACAATTTCATCTATAGTACTATAAATTGTATTGGTAATTGCATCGGTTGTTTCGGCAATTAATAGTTCTTTGTTACAAAAATACTTGTAGATGGTTTTTTTAGAAATACACATTTCATTTGCAATATCATCCATAGTAACACTTTTGAAACCAAGTTTCAAAAAGAGTTGGGTTGCTTTTGCAATGATTTTGTCTTTCATAATTTTTTAAAAGTGGTGCAAATGTAGTAAAGGAAACTTTGAATACCAAAAAAGTTTCCATTGTTTTTATCAATAGTAATATTGAAAAGAGGTATTCTATGAAATCTACCACTTTATTGGGACAAATTATTCGAATGGGAATTGTATATTTGGAACTTTGTAAACCAGAATTAAAGAAGCTATGCATTCCATTCAACAGTATCACCAATTTGTTTTGGATTTTCTTAATGCACAACCCCAAGTGCGTGAGCCTAAAAATTTATACGAACCTATACAGTATATACTAGGACTTGGAGGAAAAAAAATAAGACCAGTGCTTACATTAATGAGTGCCGAAATTTTTGATGCAGACTATTCGAAAGCACTTCCAGCAGCATTGGCAGTTGAAGTTTTTCATAATTTTTCGTTAGTGCATGACGACATTATGGATGATGCGCCTTTGCGAAGAGGGAATGTAACTGTACATGAAAAATGGAATATTAACACGGGAATCCTTTCTGGAGATGCCATGTTGATTTTGGCGTACCAATATTTTGAGCAATACGAACCTGCTATTTTCAGAGAGTTAGCCCAATTGTTTAGCAAGACGGCTTTGGAAGTTTGTGAAGGTCAGCAATGGGATGTGGATTTCGAAACGCGATCCGATGTTACGATACCTGAGTATTTGAAAATGATTGAATACAAAACCGCAGTTTTGGTAGCAGCTGCCATGAAAATGGGGGCCATAGTTGCTGAAACATCGGCCGAAAATGGAAAACTGATTTATGATTTCGGATTGAATTTAGGTCTGGCGTTCCAATTGCAAGACGATTATTTAGACGCATTTGGTAATCCAGCCACTTTTGGAAAACAAATTGGCGGCGATATTATCGAAAACAAAAAGACCTATTTATATCTTAAAGCGATTGAATTTGCTTCTCCTGAAGAAAAAGCCAAACTATTGCAATTATTCTCGGTTTCACTCGCTGAAAATGAAAGTAAAATCGAAGAGGTGAAATCTATTTTCAACAGCTCAGGCGCCTCAAGTGCTACACAACAGGCCATTCAAGACTACACTTTAAAAGCATTTGCTACCTTAGATAAAATGAATATTAGCTCCGATAAAAAAGCCATGTTACAATCGTTTGGAGAGAATTTAATGAATCGAAATGTCTAATTCCAATTCGTTTATCGCGCCTTTAAATACAGATGTACTGCTTGTTGAAGCTACTAACGAAAATTTGTATTTCAACTTAATCGAACAAATTAATAAAGATTTCAATTTAGCCAATGAATCCATTGACTTAGCTCAGGATATCAATCCCGAAGAGTTGAAATCCGAATTGCATGAAAAAATCTACCGATTGATTCAGTATAAGTTTGCGGAATATTTGAACTTACTCTATATAGTAGACGTTCCCGAAGATCAGATAAAAAAATTAGACGGATCCGATATTGGAGAATTATCCAAACAAGTTGCTTTTTTAGTCTTAAAAAGAGAATGGATGAAAGTTTGGTTTCGTAATAAATACCAATAAGTATTAAAAATACAGTCGGACAAAAGGCATCAAAGCATCACTATACATACTTTTGTCTTTATCAAATAACAAGTTGTACCGCGCTCCAAGAGTAACATTTCCTTTTCGATACCCAGCTCCAACATACAATCCAGTATTCCAGTAATTATTGATAACGGGATTTGGGATCATTTTTAACTCGGTGTTGACTCTAAGTTGTTCTATTTCTGCTGAAAGTTGTATATTGTTGATAGGGTTGAACAAACTAATAACACTGATGCCCACTACTCCAGTAGTGTAATAATCTTTGGAATTTGTATAACCACCTACTAAACCAGCACCTAAACTTATATAGTTAGTTAACGGGTAAATGGCACTTGGCGCCAGAGTAATTTCGGTATAGCCAGTTCCAAAATTTAATCCAAAACCACCACCATATTGTAGTTGTTTCCAAAAATCATTTGAAGTGTTTTTCGCAATCGATTGCGAGTGAGACAATGAAATATGAAAAATAAAAGCGAATGTGAAAATTACTTTTGTATTCAAAATGAGGCCAAAAACGTTTTTTTTCATGGTTTTTTCAATAATTTTTAACAAAATTTAACGTAAAAGTAGTTAAATAGTAAGGTTAAATAGATTGGTTTATTGTACTTTTGTCAACAAATTAAACAAAAAGCATATTAATCAATAATTATGGATAGGTTTTCCTTTTTAAACGCAGCTCATACCGAATTTTTCGCTCAATTATACGATCAATATACCGATAATCCAGACAGTGTTGAACCAAGTTGGAGAAGTTTTTTCCAAGGGTTTGATTTTGGAATGGCCACGTACAATGAAGAAAATATTGCCGACCAAATGGCGGCTTATTCTTCTAATTCTGTTGCTTCAGGACAAGTTTCTGAAAAAGTATTGAAAGAGTTTAATGTGATCAAATTGATTGATGGATATCGAACTCGAGGACATTTGTTTACGAAGACAAATCCTGTTCGTGATAGAAGAACATTCTCTCCTAATTTAGCAATTGAAAATTTCGGATTGACTTCTACTGATTTAGACACCATTTTTGATGCTGCTAAAATTTTAGGAAAACAACCTACATCGCTTAAAGAAATTATCCGTCATCTTGAAAACATTTATTGTCAATCCATAGGGGTAGAATACATGTATATCCGTAAGCCAGAAGTGGTGCAATGGATTCAAGATCGATTGAATGTGAATGAGAATTTGCCAAATTTCGACTTAGAACAAAAGAAAAATATTTTAGATAAATTAAATGAAGCGGTTTCATTCGAGAATTTCTTGCATACTAAATATGTAGGTCAAAAACGTTTTTCATTAGAAGGAGGAGAAAGTATAATTCCTGCTTTGGATGCTTTGATTGAAGCAGCTGCCGAAAAAGGAGTGGAGCAATTTGTAATGGGAATGGCACACCGTGGAAGGTTAAATATCTTAGCCAATATCTTCGGCAAAGCCACTCAAGATATCTTTTCTGAATTTGACGGAAAAGATTACGATCAAGAATATTTTGACGGTGACGTTAAATACCACTTGGGATTAACTTCAGAAAGAAAAACAAAATCTGGTAAATCCATCAATATTAATTTAGCGCCAAACCCATCTCACTTGGAGACTGTTGGTGCGGTTATCGAAGGAATAACGCGTGCTAAACAAGACAAATATTTCCCAGACGATTTCTCAAAAGTATTGCCAATTGCCGTTCACGGGGATGCCGCAGTAGCTGGACAAGGAATTGTGTACGAAATTGTTCAAATGGCACAATTGGATGGATACAAAACGGGAGGAACTATTCACTTAGTGATTAATAATCAAGTTGGTTTTACAACCAATTACCAAGATGCGCGTTCGTCAACTTATTGTACGGATGTTGCCAAAGTAACGCTTTCGCCAGTATTACACGTGAATGCGGATGATACCGAAGCGGTAGTTCACGCCATGTTGTTTGCCTTAGATTACAGAATGACTTTTGGAGGAGATGTATTCATAGACCTTTTAGGATACAGAAAATACGGACATAACGAAGGAGATGAACCTCGTTTTACTCAACCTGTTTTATACAAAATCATAGCACGTCATAAAAATCCAAGAGATATTTATGCTGAGAAATTGATAGTTGACGGTATTATTGACCAAGCTTATGTCAACAAAATTGAAAGTGACTACAAAGCCAAATTAGACGAAAACTTACAAGCTTCTCGCAAGAAAGATCTGACGATCATTAAGCCATTCATGCAAGATGAATGGAAAGGATTTGTTCAAGTGTCTGACGATGTGATGTTGCAAAAAGTAGACACTACATACGACAAGAAAAAATTAGACGGAATTGTAGCAACGATTGCTACTTTGCCATCCGATAAAAAATTCATCAACAAAATTTCTAAAATTGTAACCGATAGAAAAACGATGTACGACAACAATCAAATCGATTGGGGTACAGCCGAAGCTTTGGCTTACGGTTCGTTGTTACAAGAAGGATACGACATTCGTTTATCAGGGCAAGACGTAGAAAGAGGAACATTCTCTCACCGTCACGCAGTAGTAAAAGTAGAAGATAGCGAAGAAGAAGTAATCTTGTTGAACGGAGTTCAAGATAAAAAAGGAAAGTTCAATGTATTTAACTCTTTCCTTTCTGAATATGGTGTGTTAGGATTTGATTATGGGTATGCCTTGACTAATCCAAATGCCTTAACGATTTGGGAAGCACAATTTGGAGATTTCTCTAATGGTTGCCAAATCATGATTGACCAATACATTTCGTGTGGAGAAGACAAATGGAACAATCAAAATGGTATTGTACTATTATTACCTCACGGATACGAAGGCCAGGGTGCAGAGCACTCTTCGGCTAGAATGGAACGGTATTTACAATTGTGTTCTCGTCATAATATGTATGTGGCTGATTGTACTACACCAGCTAACTTCTTCCACTTGATGAGAAGACAAATGAAAACCAAATTCCGTAAACCTTTAGTAGTATTTTCTCCTAAGAGTTTATTGCGTCATCCTTTATGTGTTTCAACTCAAGAGGAATTGGCTAACGGAAGTTTCCAAGAAACCATTGACGATACTTCGGTAGATAAATCAAAAGTTAAAACCGTAGTTTTCTGTACTGGTAAATTCTATTACGATATTCTTGCTGAAAGAGAAAAACTAGAACGAAATGATGTAGCTTTGGTTCGTATCGAACAATTGTTTCCATTGCCAACAGAACAATTAAAAGCAATTATTGCTACGTATCCAAATGCAGACGATTATGTTTGGGCACAAGAAGAGCCTAAAAACATGGGTGCTTACAGCTATATGTTAGTGAACTTTAATTTAGTTCCTTGGCGTTTGGCCTCTTTGAAAAATTACTCGGCTCCAGCTTCTGGAAGTCATACTAGAGATAGAAGACGTCATGCCGATGCCATTAGAATGGTTTTTGACAAAAATTTATATAGATAATATTAGACAACAATAAAATTACAAACGATGATTTTAGAAATGAAAGTCCCTTCACCGGGGGAATCAATCAAAGAAGTAGAAATTGCCACTTGGTTAGTAAAAGATGGCGATTATGTAGAAAAAGACCAAGCAATTGCTGAAGTAGATTCAGACAAAGCAACTTTAGAATTACCAGCTGAGGCTAGTGGTGTGATTACACTTAAAGCCGAAGAAGGTGATGCAGTTGCGGTAGGTGCCGTAGTTTGTTTGATTGATACTGCTGCAGCAAAACCTTCAGGTTCAGCTCCGGCTCCAGTAGCAGAAGCGCCAAAAGTAGAAGAGAAAAAAGCAGAAGCGCCAAAAGCGGCTCCAGCTCCAGCAGCAACCTATGCAGCTCAAGCGCCTTCGCCAGCAGCTCGTAAAATATTAGATGAAAAAAACATCCAGCCTTCTGATATTGTTGGAACAGGTAAAGATGGACGTATCACTAAAGAAGATGCAGTAAATGCAGTACCTTCAATGGGAACTCCAACAGGAGGAAGTCGTGGTGCCGAAAGAATTAAATTGTCTATGTTGCGTCGTAAAGTGGCAGAACGTTTAGTTGCGGCTAAAAACGATACGGCTATGTTGACTACTTTCAATGAAGTGAACATGACGCCAATTAATAATTTACGTAACGAATACAAAGATGCCTTCAAAGCAAAACACGCAGGTGTTGGTTTAGGGTATATGTCATTCTTTACAAAAGCAGTTACAAGAGCTTTAGCATTGTATCCAGATGTTAATTCGATGATGGATGGAGATTACAAAGTAGCTTACGATTTCTGTGATATTTCTATCGCGGTTTCTGGTCCAAAAGGATTGATGGTTCCTGTGGTTCGTAATGCTGAAAACTTGACTTTCCGTGGAATTGAAGCTGAAATCAAACGTTTGGCGATCAAAGCGCGTGACGGACAAATTACAGTTGATGATATGACAGGAGGAACATTTACTATTACTAATGGAGGTGTTTTTGGAAGTATGTTGTCTACGCCAATTATCAACCCACCACAATCTGGAATTTTAGGAATGCACAACATTATTGAGCGTCCAATTGCAGTTAATGGTAAAGTAGAAATTCACCCAATGATGTATGTGGCTCTATCTTATGACCACAGAATTATCGACGGACGTGAGTCTGTTGGATTCTTAGTAGCGGTAAAAGAAGCCCTTGAAAATCCAGTTGAATTGCTTTGCGATAACAATCCTAAAAAAGCATTCGAATTGTAGAATTGTCATTCTGAACTTGTTTCAGAATCTAACATATTAAATCCCAAACTCGTTCAAGAGTTTGGGATTTTTTTGTTTATTTGCCTTTCTTAAAAACGAACAATTATGTCATCCAATAAAAAGTCGGCTGCGATCGGATTTATTTTCATTACCATGTTAATTGATATTACAGGTTGGGGAATTATTATTCCGGTGATCCCAAAATTGATTAAAGAATTAATTCATGGCGACATTAGCGAGGCTGCAAAATATGGCGGATGGTTGACTTTTGCGTATGCGATCACTCAATTTTTATTTGCTCCTTTAGTGGGGAATTTAAGTGATAAATTCGGTAGAAGACCGATAATCTTAATTTCGCTTTTTGCTTTTTCAATGGATTATTTGTTGCTAGCATTTGCACCTACTATTCAGTGGTTGTTTGTTGGGCGAATTATTGCCGGATTAACTGGAGCGAGTATCACAACAGCAACTGCTTATATAGCCGATGTGAGTACGCCCGAAAACAGAGCCAAAAATTTCGGAATGATTGGAGCAGCTTTCGGATTAGGATTTATCATCGGTCCAGTTATAGGAGGTTTGTTAGGGCAATATGGCGCTAGAGTTCCATTCTATGCGGCAGCTATCTTGTGCTTATTGAACTTTTTATATGGGTATTTCATTTTACCTGAATCGTTGGCTAAAGAAAATCGTAGAGCATTTGATATCAAACGTGCCAATCCCATTGGCGCTTTATTGCATTTGAAAAAATACCCTAAGTTAATCGGTTTAGTAATCGCTACTTTTTTATTGTATGTAGCGTCTCACGCCGTGCATAGCAATTGGAGTTTCTTTACCATGTACCAATTCAATTGGGACGAAAAAATGGTAGGAATATCATTAGGTGTCATCGGACTTTTAGTGGGACTAGTTCAAGGCGGATTAATTCGTTGGATCAATCCAAAGTTAGGCAATGAGAAAAGTATTTATGTGGGAATGGCCTTGTATACTATAGGGATGTTTCTATTTGCCACCGCCACCCAAAGTTGGATGATGTTTGTCTTTTTAATTCCGTATTGTTTGGGAGGAATTGCTGGACCTGCTATGCAAGCCGTAATTTCAGAACAAGTTCCTGCGAATGAGCAAGGCGAAATTCAAGGAACGATGTCGAGTTTGATGAGTGCATCGGCAATTATTGGACCACCAATGATGTCTACCGTATTTTACTTTTTCACCCACAACGAGGCGCCGTTTAAATTTGCAGGGGCACCTTTTGTCTTAGCTGGATTTTTGATGTTGTTAAGTACCATTGTGGCTTATTTGTCTTTTAAAAAGCGCCACTAATTTTATAATTTTCCCTCCATGATATTGACCGATACCCATACGCATTTGTGTTCCGAAGAATTTGATCAGGACAGAACCGAGATGATGCAACGTGCCATTGCTGCCGGTGTTTCTCGATTTTTTATTCCGTCCATTGACAGTACTGGAACTCAGAAAATGTATGATTTGGAGGCGCAATTTCCTGACAATGTCCATCTAATGATCGGTTTGCATCCCTGTTATGTAAAAGACAATTATTTAGAAGAATTAGCACATGTTGAAGCTCAATTAGCACAACATAAATTTTATGCTATAGGCGAAATTGGGATTGATTTGTATTGGGACAAAACTACTTTAGCCATTCAAAAAATAGCATTTCAACGCCAAATCCAATGGGCCAAGCAACACGGATTGGCAATTAACATCCATTGTCGCGATGCGTTTGACGAAGTTTTTGAAGTCTTAGAATTGGAAAAATCACCCGAATTATTTGGAATTTTTCATTGTTTTTCGGGTGATTTGGAACAAGCCCAAAGAGCTATTTCGTATGGATTAAAATTGGGAATTGGTGGAGTAGCGACTTTTAAAAATGGTAAAATCGATCAGTTTCTTCACCAAATTCCGTTGGAGCATATTGTACTCGAAACAGATTCTCCTTATTTAGCGCCCGTTCCCTACAGGGGCAAGCGCAATGAAAGCAGTTATACCCTTTTAGTGGCCCAAAAATTGGCCGAAATCTACCAATTGCCTGTAACTGAAATAGCGCGCATTACGACTGAAAATTCCAAAGCTGTCTACGGGATTTAATTTAGAATTGACGCTAATTTGGGATTTTTTTCGTTCTTTTGTCCTCTATAAAATTATTCCAAAATGCAAAAGTTTGACGCCATACGCCCTTTTTATGAAACCGAAGTAAATGAGGCATTACAATCTGTAATTCCCCATCCGATGATGAAGGCGTTAATGAATTTTACTTTCCCTGAAATGGACGATGAGGTTTGGAAAGCACAATTGAAAAAGACCCATTCCATTCGTGATTTCCAATGTAATTTTATTTACCATACCGTTCAAAGAATTTTAGAAAATAGCTCTGATGGTCTAACAACTTCGGGCTTTGAGCATTTGGAAAAAAATAATTCCTATTTATTTATTTCGAATCATAGAGATATTCTTTTAGACACTACGTTATTGAATGCCGCCTTATTTCAAAACGGCCATTTGATGACTGCTTCAGCTATTGGTGATAATTTAGTCAAGAAATCTTTTATCAAAACTTTGGCGCGATTGAATCGCAATTTCTTGGTTTTAAGAGGCTTGTCGCCAAGAGAAATGTTACAAAGTTCAAAGTTGTTGTCTGAATATATAGGGCAGTTGTTGTTGCATGAAAATCGTTCCGTTTGGATTGCGCAACGCGAAGGAAGAACCAAAGACGGTAACGACGAAACCAATCCGGGTGTTTTAAAAATGATTGGAATGGCTTCTGACGAAGTCGATGTAATGCAGTATTTCAAAAAATTGAAAATTGTTCCGGTTTCTATTTCTTATGAATACGACCCAACCGATGTTTTGAAAATGCCACAGTTATTAGCAGAGGCGAATAATGAAGTGTATATAAAATCCAAAAACGAAGATTTGAACACCATTTTGAGTGGGGTGATGGGGCAAAAGAAACGCATTCACTTGCATATTGGAAAAGTATTGGATACCGAGATTGATCAAATTGTAGCTGAAAATGATTCGTCAAACAAACAAATTCAAGCTTTGGCACAAAAAATTGACGATGCTGTTTTAAGCAACTACAAACTATGGCCGACCAACTTTATCGCCTACGATATTGTACATAAAACGTCGACCTATTCTCATATGTACACCGAATCAGAAAAATCACTTTTTGAACGCCGATTGGAGATGCGAATTGGGTTAGACAATCCAATTGCATTGGAAGGATTTTTAGCTATGTATGCCAATCCGGTAGTTAATAAATTAAAATACAACCATGCTTTCTAAGGCAAAAATATTGCTGATTTATACCGGAGGAACTATCGGTATGAAGAAAGATTTTGCAACGGGTGCGTTGAAGGCATTCAATTTCAGCAAGTTGTTGCAGCGCATTCCAGAACTTAAATTGTTGGACTGTGAAATCGAATCCATTTCGTTTGAAAATCCAATTGATTCCTCCAATATGAATCCGCAGAAGTGGGTACAACTAGCCACTATGATCGAGGACAATTATTCTGCCTTTGATGGTTTTGTGGTACTTCATGGTTCCGATACCATGTCGTATACCGCTTCCGCTTTGAGTTTTATGATGGAACATTTGGCAAAGCCAATTATATTTACGGGTTCGCAATTGCCCATTGGAGATTTGCGCACCGATGCCAAAGAAAATTTAATTACGGCCATACAAATTGCTTCTTTGCGAGAGAATGGACGTGCAGTGATCCAAGAAGTGGGTTTGTATTTTGAATACAAATTGTACCGTGCAAATCGAACGACTAAAATCAATGCCGAACATTTCAAAGCCTTCACTTCGCCAAATTATTCTTTTTTGATTGAATCGGGAGTGCATCTAAAAATGAATCCGGACTTGTTTCTTCCTACAAAAGAAAATACGGGATTAGTGGTGCATAAAAACTTGGATACCAATGTTATCATTCTAAAATTGTTCCCAGGTATAAGTGAGCAAGTCATAGCAGCCGTTGTGGCGATTCCCAATTTAAAAGGAATTGTATTGGAAACCTATGGAGCAGGCAATGCACCTACAGACGAATGGTTACTAGCGGTTTTACAAAAAGCGATTCAAAACGGAATTCATATTATCAATGTAACCCAATGTTCGGGAGGAAGTGTTAGAATGGGTCAATATGAAACCAGCACCGCTTTGCGCGAAATAGGAGTGATCTCTGGTAAAGACATTACGACCGAGGCAGCTATCACCAAGTTGATGTATCTGTTGGGTCAAAATGTGTTGGCTGCTAATTTTAAAGAGGTATTCGAAACTTCGTTACGAGGTGAAATCCAAGAATAATTCTTTTTCATTTTTCTAAGTCAGTTTTTTTTAAGTTATTTGCAACCCCAATTAGAGAGGTGTCCGAGTGGTTGAAGGAGCAAGCCTGGAAAGTTTGTATATGGGTAACTGTATCGTGGGTTCGAATCCCATCCTCTCTGCAACCAAGTAAAAAACCTTACGATCTATCGTAAGGTTTTTTTGTTATTTAAAATGATTTAATTGCTTTTGGCAGTGGTCTATTTTCCACATCCTATTTAAATCAAGTCATAATGCCGTCAAATTTGTCAAGTTTTTTAATTTTTTTGACAGTTTTGGTGTGTAATTATGTAATTCTTTTAGCAAGAATAGTATTTTTGCTAGTTAAATCTAAAAATTAATCATTTTTTTTCAATTCCTGCTATGAAGGTAGTTTTTTTATTCTTGTTTTCAACTATTATGTTTGGGCAGAAGCTGCACCGCCATATGATGTCTGCGCAAGGAGGTGTTGTGGCTACTTCACAAGGGTACAAAGTGAGTCAAACCATTGCACAACAAGGAGCAGTAGGGACCTTCTCATCAAAAATTGGTATTGTAAGTCAAGGATTTCAACAGAGTAAAATTTCAAATAAAGCACCACTTCCAACAGATGTAATCACCACTTTGGTGTATCCAAATCCAGTAACTGATGTGGTCAATTTTAAATTATCGAAGCCGGTTGACGGAAAAATTATAGTCTCTTTCTTTGATGCCAATGGGCGACTGGTTCATTTTCAAGAACGCGAACTCATCAATAATACGATTACAATCACTAATCTTATGCTTTCCGCAGGTCAATATTTTGTCAAATTGGAAGGAAATAATTATTCTTTCGGAACTGCAATTCTAAAATCTAAATAATAAAAAATGAAAAAAATTATACCCCATATCCTTTTTTTCCTAATCAGTTTCTCAACCTATTCTCAAGGAGTTTTTTTCAATATGGGAAAAAACTTCAGTACGATCTCCTATAAAAATCGTTCTGCTTTTACAGAGAAATTGGACATCAATGGCGTTGGCGATGCTTACGAAATTGGCTATACCGATGTTTTAAAATACAAAAATTTTAAAGATCTGAAATTCACGGGTAGTGTAACCATGAACGATTATAATGCTATTGCTGAAAGTGCCTTGAACCGATTGGAATGGAAAACTACCTACTTAGGAGTGCAAAGTACAGTTGATTATCAATTTTATGACGCTTTCTTCTTTTTTCTGAGTGCTAGAGCTGGTTTAAATCTCTCCACCATTGTTAGAGGGAAACAAACTGTGAATAATGCGGCTTATGATTTAGTGGGTAATAATGAGTTTTCGGGAATTGTTTTACAGCCCGTTATTGGCGTTTATGCCAAGTATTATTTATCTAAAAACGGCTATTTAAGTGCCGGACTGAATTTGAGTAAAACACTCAAATTAGGCAATAACACTGACAATGTATCAATTAACAACACTCAAATCCTTTTTGGAGGTTATTTTGATTTAATAAAAGATAATACCAGATGAAGAAATTAGTTTACATCCTTCTATTATTAATTAGCACAGTTGCTTTTTCGCAAAGTAATACGATTACCTATCAAGCAGTAATTTATTTACCTAGTGGTCAAAATGCACCAGGAGTAGATGTTACCAATCTACCCATGACGAACAAAAATATTTGTTTGCAATTTAGTTTTATTGATGCCAACAACCGTGTAGAATACCAAGAAGAAATCAAGGTCAAAACCGATGAATTTGGTATGGTGAACTTAACCATTGGAAACGGGGAGCAAACTGGGGGCTATGCCAGTTCGTTTGATGCGATTGTGTGGAATGCCACTGTGCAAAAAAACCTACAAGTTGCTTTAGATGCTCGTGGTTTGTGTAATCAATTTGAAATATTGTCAAACGAACCTATTGCCTCTGTGCCTTTTGCAAATGCTGCAATTACCGCCGGTAATGTTTCTGGAGTTGTGGCTTTAGTTAACGGAGGAACGGGTGCTACTACTGCAGCGGCTGCCAGAACCAATCTAGGAATTGGAAATGTTGATAATACTTCAGATTTGAATAAGCCGCTATCAACAGCTACCAAAACATATGTAGATACTGCTATTGCAGGAGCTACCATTGTAGATGCCGATACAACAACCAAAGGAAAAATCCAACTGGCCGGTGATTTAGCAGGAACGGCTGCTGCACCTACAGTTCCAGGATTAGCTTTAA
>JACCDL010128849.1_pt1 | contig 48340 bp, 49 predicted proteins | sample 7441931 | NCBI WGS metagenome assembly JACCDL01 (sample SAMN15323437, study PRJNA562643) | freshwater metagenome | isolation source: river surface water | place: USA:Blue River Watershed | collected 2017-08-16
TATCTGCTTGATACCTCAAAGGTTATGACAAAACAAAGGACCCCAGCCACTAGGCCGAGGTCCTTTGAAATGCAATTAGCGCTTAGTGAGTGCTCGGAGCCTGCTCCACCTCGGTGCGGTCGCCCGACCATAGGGTGTGAAAGGTGCCAGGCAGGTCGACGCGCTTGTAGGTGTGCGCACCGAAGAAGTCACGCTGACCCTGAACCAGAGCGGCTCCAAGGCGGTCTGCGCGCAGGCCGTCGTAGTACGACAGCGACGAGCCGAAGGCAGGAACCGGAATGCCCGCGAGCGATGCGCTGGCAACCACGTTGCGCCACGACTTGACCGACTTCGCGACCGCGTCCTTGAAGTAAGGGTCGAGGATCAGCGACTCGAGGTTGGCGTTAGCGGCGTAAGCGTCGGCGATGCGGTTCAAGAACTGCGCACGGATGATGCAGCCGCCGCGCCAGATCTTCGAGACAGCACCGAGGTCGATGCTCCAGCCGTACTCCTTGGCGCCGGCGCGAATCGCGTCGAAGCCCTGCGAGTAAGCGACGAGCTTCGAGGCGTAAAGCGCACGACGTACGTCCTCGACGAAGGCTGCCTTGTCGGCGATGGCCCATGCGGTTGCGTCGGCAGGTAGGTCCGACTTTGCTGCGGCAGCGCGCTGAGCGCTCTGCGACGAAAGCGAACGAGCAAATACTGCCTCGGCGATGCCCGAAACCGGGGTGCCAAGGTTGAGCGAGGTCTGAACGGTCCAGACGCCGGTGCCCTTCGAGCCAGCCTCGTCGAGAACAACGTCGACGAATGGCTTGCCGGTCTTGGCGTCTACCTGCTTGAGTACCTCTGCGGTGATCTCGATCAGGAACGATTCGAGGTCGCCCTTGTTCCACTCCTCGAAGATGCCCGCGATCTCGGCTGGGGTGTAGCCGCCAGCGTTGCGCAGGATGTCGTATGCCTCTGCAATGAGCTGCATGTCGGCGTACTCGATGCCGTTGTGAATCATCTTGACGAAGTGACCGGCGCCGTCGGTGCCAACGTGGGTGACGCATGGCTCGCCCTCGGCGACAGCCGCAATCGAAGCCAGAATCGGGCCGAGGGTCTTGTATGCCTCTGCCGAACCACCAGGCATGATCGAAGGGCCCTTGAGGGCGCCCTCCTCACCGCCCGAGATGCCAGCTCCAACGAAGTTGATGCCCTTGGCGCGAACGTCTGCCTCGCGGCGGATGGTGTCGGTGAACAGGGCGTTGCCGCCGTCGACGATGATGTCGCCCGGCTCAAAACGCTCTGCAAGCTGCGAGATAACTGCGTCGGTGCCCTTGCCAGCCTGAACCATGATGATGGCGGTGCGTGGCTTGGCGAGCGATGCGACGAAGTCGTCGATGGTCTCAGATGCGATGAAGCCGGCCTCTGGGTGCTCGGTCATCAGCAGTTCGGTGCGCTCGTACGAACGGTTGTAGACGGCAACGGTGTTGCCTTCGCGGCTGGCAAGGTTGCGTGCGAGGTTCGAGCCCATAACGGCTAGACCGACAACGCCGATGTTGGCCTTGCCCGAGTGCGATTCAGTCATGAAAATTCCTTGAATTGGGATTTGTAAGAAGGTGAGTACGTCTGCGGACCTGGCTCAAGTTTATTCGCTCGACAGGTTAGCCTCGAAGTATGCAGCCACAAGTCCTCAAGCCACGCGAGGTAAAGCTCTCGACACGCACCGAAATATCGGTTCGTCGACTGTTGCCGCACGCTGCGCTTCGTCGGATCGGCGCTTGGGTGTTTCTGGATCACTTCGGCCCAACCCCGCAGCAGGATGGCATGCGCGTGCAGCGGCATCCGCACACCGGACTGCAAACCGTGACCTGGCTGTTCGACGGATTGGTCGAGCATCGCGATTCGGTTGGCTCGCAACAGGCCATTCGCCCAGGGCAGTTGAACCTGATGACGGCAGGACGCGGCGTCGCGCACAGCGAGCTGAGCCTTAGCGGTGCGGGTTCGTCGCTTCACGCGGTCCAGCTCTGGCTGGCCTTGCCGGCAGAGCAAGCCGATCGTGCACCATCGTTCCAACACGTCGAGGACGCGCGTCGAATCCAGCTCGATAGCGCCAGCATCGACGTCTTTATCGGCGAGTACGCGGGCATTCGCAACGAGGCCGAGGTCTTCAGCCCGATCGTCGGCGCCGAGGTCAGATTGACCTCACGCACGTGGTTGCCGCTGCGCAAGGACTGGCAGTTCGGGCTGCTCGCGGTCGAGGGTTCGGCACGAGTGTCGGCCGGAGCCGAGCCGGTCGACATCGAAACCAACGAGCTTGCCTACCTCGGCGAAGGCAACCGGGGAGTCTGGGTCGAGCCAACGGGCGGGCAAGCGGCAAGACTGGTTCTGCTTGGCGGCGAACCGTTCACCGAAGAACTGATCATGTGGTGGAACTTTCTGGCACGCACGCCCGAAGAGCTCACCGCGATGCGTGATCAGTGGAACGCCCAAAGCGACCCGTCAAGCCCGCACGGCTTGGATGCGCTCGCCGCTTACCCTATGTTTGCCGACGAGCTGGGTGGCTGGATTCCGGCGCCCGAGTTGCCAAACGTCACCCTGCGCCCAAGGGGCTAGTCGGCTTCGCGGCTAGGCGATAACGGTTTCGAAGCCCACCGGGTTTGCCAGCAGGCGTTCAAACACGAGCTCAGCCGAGCCCAGAAGAACGCCCGACGAACCAAGTTCGGCCGTGCGCACGATGACCGCTTCGCGCGAAGCCGAGAGCGAGCCGTTGGTTAGGCCCTGCAGCAAACGCTCCTGGTCATAGAAGTAGAGGCTGCGCAGGAATCCGCCGAGCACGATGACTTCTGGATTGAAGATATTGACGTAGTTTCCGAGGGCGCGGCCTAGGGCATCGATCTGTCGGCTCGCAACCTCGACTACCGAGGGGGTTCGGTTGCCGAGCAGGGCCAGTTCTAGAGCCTCGTCGCTCACGTTTCCAAGGCCCAGCGCCGAAATCAGATCTTCGCGGCGGACCAGCGACTCGAGGGTGCCGGCCAGGCCCGAGTAGTCCGGGCCATCGAAGTCAGAGATGCGCACGTGGCCGAGTTCGCAGCCGTAACCGGTCGCGCCACGCAGCTGAACTCCGTTGGTGACCACTCCGCCGCCGATGCCGGATCCGCCCCAGAGATAGATCACGTCTTTGAAGTTCTTGGCGGCGCCAAAGATTCGCTCAGCGCTGCAACCGACCGAGGCATCGTTGTCTAGGTAAACCGGCAACCCGGTTTCCTGCTGAATCATGGTTGCCAGCGGCACCTCTACCCAGCCAAGGTGTGGGGCAAGTCGCACGACGCCATCGCCGAAGCGAATCTGACCGGGAACCGCAACGCCGATGCCTGCAACGCGAGCACCGGGCTTTAGCGCCGAACGTACTCGACCAAGCAGGCGTCCGATTTCTTTGACGATGCTCTGCACGTTCGTGCCGGCGGGGTAGTTGACGCGTTCCTCGTGCAGCACGTTGCCGGCCAAGCTGACGGCGGCCACCACCAGGTATTCCAATTCGGGGTGGATCGAGATTGCGACCACGTCATCTGATGCCGACACCTGAATCGAGGGGCGGCCGAGGCCCTCGCGCGCACTCGCGACGCCCTCGTATACGGTGCCAAGATTGGTGAGCTCTTCGACGAGAATCGAGATGGTGCTGCGGTTCAGGCCGGTGAGTTGACCAAGCTTCGAGCGCGAAATCGGGCCGAGTTGGTGCACCAGCCCGAGCACGGTGGACAGGTTGTGCTGACGCACTGCGTCGCGGCCACGCCCAAGTTTTGCTCTGGTTTCGTCTGGTTTCATCGGTTTCTCCCAGAGCAGGTATAGCAGATTTGTTGTGCCGATTGTCGCTTTAATCAACAAATGGCGAACAAATCGAGATGCAAGCGCTTACATAAAGCCCGCAATAGCCCGCGTTACTCGGTTGTTACAGAGTCGTTAGGTTTTCGAGAGCCAAATTGGCGAATTGAGTTTGTTGTTTGTGCAAACATAATCCTGACTCCGCTGTGAGTCCCTCTGTAACACTGGGGGTAACCCGCATTCAAGCAAAGAAGGGAGATCTAGTGAAGAAGTCTTCGCTGTTCTCAATCGCTGCAGTCGCTTCGGCTGCCGCTCTAGCTCTGACCGGTTGCGCTGGCTCGACTGAGACCACCACCGTTCAGCGCGCATGTGTAATCCTGCCGGACGCCGACAGCGGCACCCGTTGGGAAGCAGGCGACCGCCCAGCCCTCGAAAAGGGTCTGACCGACGCTGGATTCGAAGTTGACATCCAGAACGCTCAGAGCGACGCAGCTAAGTACGCAACCATCGCTGACTCGCAGCTCACCAAGGGCTGTGGCGTAATGGTTCTCGTTGACTACCAGGGTGCTGGCATCGCAGTTGCTGAAAAGGCAAAGGCACAGGGCATCCCAGTAATCGCTTACGACCGTCCAATCGCCGGTGCTGACTACTACGTCTCGTTCGACAACACCACCGTTGGTGCCCTCCAGGGCCAGATGATCGTTGATGGCCTAGCCGCTGCTGGCAAGGACATCACCACCGCAAGCATCATCTACTCGTCGGGTGACCCTACTGACGGCAACGCCAAGATGTTCCTCGACGGCGCACTCAGCGTTCTCGACGCAGCTGGCGCTAAGGCAGCCTTCACCATGACCGGAACTTGGGATGGCGCAAAGGCCGGCACCCTGTTCGAGCAGGCATTCACTGCTGTAAAGGGCAAGGTTGACGCTGTTCTGGCTCCAAACGACAACAACGCAGCATCGATCATCGCGATCCTCGACAAGAACGGCCTCAAGGTTCCAGTTTCGGGTCAGGACGCATCGCTTGCTGGTCTGCAGAACGTCCTTCTGGGCAAGCAGACTGCAACTGTCTACAAGCCATTCCAGCTTGAGGTTGCAGCAGCGGTTGACGTAATCACCAAGCTTCTGAAGGGCGAGACTGTCTCGGCTCCAAAGACCCTTGATGACGGCACCCCTTACATTGCAGTTGACCCAGTATCGGTCGACGCAAGCAAGGTAAAGGACGTTGTTGCTGACGGCAACGCATCGGCAGCTGACATCTGCACCGCAGATGTAGCAGCAGCTTGTGCTGAGTTCGGCGTCAACTAACACAACTAAGTAGTACGGGCTGTGCGCCAGTCAGATCCTTGGCTGGCGCACAGCTTTTTCAAAAAGAATTGGAGAACAGCATGAGCGTTCCAGTCGTTCAGCTTTCGGGCGTGAAGAAGAGCTTCGGCCCTGTCGACGTCCTCAAGGGAGTCGACCTTGTGGCCCACCCAGGACGCGTTACCGCGCTGGTAGGCGACAACGGTGCCGGCAAGTCAACGCTCATCAAGGGCCTTTCGGGCGTCCAGCCGTATGACTCGGGCCAGGTGCTCTTCGAGGGTCAGCCGGTTGACATCACCAGCCCACGCCAGGCCGCTGCGCTAGGCATCGAGGTCGTCTATCAGGACCTCGCGCTCTGCGAGAACCTCGACATCGTTCAGAACATGTTCCTCGGCCGTGAAGAGACTGGCCAGGCCACTCTCGACGAGGCCTCGATGGAATACCAGGCAGCCATGGCGCTGCAGAGCCTCTCGGTGAAGACCGTAAAGTCGGTTCGCCAGAAGGTCTCATCGCTTTCGGGTGGTCAGCGTCAGACCGTTGCCATCGCCCGCTCTGTTCTTCGTTCGGCGAAGATCGTGATCCTCGACGAGCCAACCGCGGCTCTGGGTGTTGCCCAGACCGAGCAGGTGCTCAACCTCGTGCGTCGCCTTGCCGACCAGGGTTACGCGGTCATCATGATCAGCCACAACCTGGCAGACATCTTCAAGGTCGCAGACGACATCGCCGTTCTTTACCTCGGCAACATGGTCGCTCAGCTCAAGACCTCAGAAACCAACCACAACGAAGTCATCGGTTACATCACCGGTATCAAGCAGCAGGTGAACGCATAATGTCAGAACTCACTCTCAAGACCGGTCAAGAAGGCACCACCGCCGACCAGTTCAAGGCCTACTTCTCGCGTCTGCGCGCCGGCGACATGGGTGCTCTGCCTGCTGTTGGCGCGCTTCTCGTGCTCGGCGTGCTGTTCGCCAGCCTGAGCCCATACTTCCTATCGCTGATCAACTTCGCGAACCTGTTCGTGCAGGCAGCGACGCTCATCATGATGGCTTCGGCCCTCGTGTTTGTGATCCTGATTGGTGAGATCGACCTCTCGGCCGGTGTTACCGCCGGAACCGGTATGGCGATCTTCGTAAAGCTCGAGATCGGTGGCATGAACTGGATGCTGGCGCTCGGCCTCGCATTCGTTCTGGCTCTGCTAACCGGTTGGGTGATCGGTACGTTCGTGGCCCGCATCGGTGTTCCATCGTTCGTGGTTTCGCTCGGTTTCTATCTGGCATTCCCTGGCGTCATGCTGTGGATCCTTGGCGACGGCGGCGTTCTGCGCCTCGAGGTGCCTGAGGTTTCGGCAATCATGAACCAGAGCCTGCCGGCCTGGGGTGGCTGGGTCATGCTGGGCGTCTGCATCGTTGTCACCGCACTCATGGGTCTGTGGGATCGCGCTCGCCGCAGCGCGGCTCAGCTGCCGAACCGACCAATCACCTTCCTGTTCATCAAGGTTGGTGCCCTTGCAGTTCTCGGATCAGTTGCCGTAGCGCTGCTCAACATGAACCGTTCGCAGAGCCTGATCCCAGGCCGAGAGATCGCTGGCGTACCAATGGTCATCCCATTCGTCGTAGTGATTCTCTTCATTGCAACCTTTACGCTCGACCGCACCCGCTACGGCCGTCACCTAATGGCCGTCGGTGGCAACCCTGAGGCAGCGCGTCGCGCCGGTATCAAGGTTGCTCGCGTTCGCATTACCGCGTTCATGATCTGTTCGGTTCTCGCGATGATCTCGGGCGTATTCCACGTTAGCCGTATCGGCAACGTCGAGTCGGCCGCGGGTCGTTCGATCGTGCTCTCGGCAGTAGCGGCAGCCGTCGTTGGTGGCGTAAGCCTCTTTGGTGGTCGTGGCCGCCTGGCTCACGCAGCGATCGGTGCATTCGTTATCGCAATCATCGACAACGGCCTCGGCCTGATCGGTATGTCGGCCGGTGTGAACTTCATCGTCACCGGTTCGGTTCTGTTGATCGCAGCAACCATCGACGCACTTTCGCGCAAGCGCTCGGGTGCGTCACTCACCAGGCTCTAGCCTCAAACGGCGAATCGGGTCGGGCCTGTCTCCGGCTTCGACCCGATTCCAACCGTGAACCACCAGCAGCAACTGCTTCACCGAAACACCCTCTCAAGAAAGAACCACCATGAGATTCACCAATGGTTATTGGCTTCTGCGAGAGGGTGTTTCGCTTTTCTCGGCAACTCAGTCGCAGCGCGTCGACGTCTTGCAAGACGAACAGGGACGCGCCGCCGCCAAGCTGCTGGTCGCGACCAAGCGCGTCGAGCATCGCGGCCACACGCTCAACCTCGGCACCATCGAGCTCGAGCTCGATTCGCCGGCGACCGATGTGATCCGCGTTCGAGCCACCCACCACCGAGGCGGCAAGCTGCCGCTCAAGTTTGAGCTCGATCCGTGCGATTCGGCTCCGGTCGTCACCGAGACAGCCGGCAACCTGAGCATCCGCTCTGGCAACCTCGAGTTGCGAGCCCAGACCGAGGGCCGCTTCGAGATCGAGCTGCTGGGCCACGCATCCGCCGACTCTTCGGCCAAAGCCAGCCCGAGCTCGCCCCGCCTGCTAACCCGCCAGGAACAGCGCGGCATCTTTTATGCCGACACCGCCGAGGGCCGTTTCATGAACGGCCAGATTGCGCTCGGCGTTGGCGAAAAGGTCTATGGCCTGGGCGAGCGCTTCACCCCGTTCATCAAGAACGGCCAGACCGTCGACATCTTCAATGAGGATGGCGGCACCGCCAGCGAGCAGGCCTACAAGAACCTGCCGTTCTACATCTCGAGCGAGGGCTACGGAGTCTTTGTCAATCACACAGGCCGCGTCTCGTTCGAGGTCGGCAGCGAAACCGTTAGTCAGGTGCAGTTCAGCGTTGCCGGCGAGCACGTCGAATACCTCTACATCTACGGCCCTTCGCCAAAGGAAATTCTCGAAAAGTACACCGCGCTGACAGGCCGCCCCAAGATGCCGCCGGCTTGGTCGTTTGGCCTCTGGCTGAGCACCAGCTTCGTCACCAAGTACGACGAGCAGACCGTTGGCGGATTTATCCGCCAGATGGCCGAGCGCGATATTCCGCTCAGCGTGTTCCATTTTGACTGCTTCTGGATGCGCGAGTACCAGTGGTGCGACTTCGAGTGGGACCCACGCGTGTTCCCTGAGCCAGCCGCGATGCTTCAGCGACTCAAGGCCGATGGCCTGCGAATCTCGCTTTGGATCAACCCGTACATCGGCCAGGCCTCCCCGTTGTTTGCCGAGGGCTGCGACAACGGCTACTTCATCAAGCGCGCCGACGGCAGCGTTTGGCAGTGGGATCTATGGCAGGCCGGCAACGCCATCGTCGACTTCACCAACCCGGCCGCGCGCGAGTGGTTCAAGGGCAAGCTGCGCCCGCTGCTGCAGATGGGTGTCGACTGCTTCAAGACCGACTTCGGCGAGCGCATCCCGCTCGACGGTGTCTACTTCGACGGCAGCGACCCAGAGCAGATGCACAATCTCTACACCCAGCTCTACAACGAGTGCGTCTATGAACTCTTGACCGAGCACTCGGCCGAGGACGCGATCGTCTTCGCGCGCAGCGCGACCGTCGGCGGCCAGAAGATGCCGGTGCACTGGGGCGGCGACAACTCGTCGAACTACCCGTCGATGGCCGAGAGCCTGCGCGGCGGCCTGAGCCTGAGCCTCGGTGGCTTCGGCTTCTGGAGCCACGACATCGGCGGCTTCGAGGGCAAGCCAGACGCCGGCGTCTTCAAGCGCTGGGTGGCTTTCGGCGCGTTTAGCTCGCACTCGCGCCTGCACGGCAACGAGTCGGTGCGCGTGCCATGGGAGTTCGACGAAGAAGCGGTCGACGTGACCCGTCACTTCATGAAGCTCAAGGCCCGCCTGATGCCATACCTGTATTCCACGGCGATCGAGGCAAGCGAACGCGGCATCCCGATGATGCGCCCGATGCTGCTCGAGTTTCCGGAGGACCGCAACGCCTGGCACCTCGACGAGCAGTACATGCTCGGCCCATCGCTGTTGGTCGCGCCAGTGATGCGCGCCGACGGCGCCAAGGAGTTCTACCTGCCTGCCGTCACCTGGACCGACCTGCAGACGGGCGAGAAGCTCGACGGCGGTCAGTGGCACGAAAAGCAGTACGACTTCTTCGGTCTGCCGCTGTTCGTGCGCGAGGGCGCAGTCCTAGCCATCGGAACCGTAGACAACACCGCCGAATACGAGTACCAGGATCACTTCGAGCTCGTCTCGTTCGGTGCTCTGCCCGGCACTCCGGTCACCATCCACTCGCCGACCGGGGGCCGAGCCGCTGGCCGCGCACCAATCACGGTCCACTGGCAGTAAGAGGCCTTCGAAACATGGCAAACCCAGCGATCGATACGGTCTTTTTGGCCGACCCAGCCGCGCACGTATTCGGCGACCGCCTCTACGCGTACGTCTCATACGACCAGCCGTTCACCAACACCCACGACTCGATGGTTTCGTACCACTGCGTCTCGACCGATGACTTGGTCAACTGGGTCGACCACGGTCAGATCCTGGCGCTCGAATACGTACCTTGGGCGCTCAGCCACATGTGGGCGATCGACTGCAACCTGTGGCAGGGCCGCTACTACCTGGTGTTCTGCGCGTTCGACAAGGCCACGTCGACATTCCGCACCGGTCTGGCCGTGAGCGACCGCCCAGAGGGTCCGTTCGACGACCTAGGCGTGATCGAGGGTGTCGAATGGGGTCAAGACCCGACTTTCTTTGTCGATGACGTCGACGGAGTTCAGACGCCATACCTGGTCTGGGGTGGCCGCGGAGCAATCACAATGGCAGAGCTCAACCGCGACCTGCGTTCGGTAAAGGTCGAGACGATCACCGACCTGAGCGACTCGCTTGAGGGCTATGAGGGCCCATTCATGCACAAGCATGACGGCACCTATTACCTGACTTACCCGGCTCTCGACAAGGAGCAGTGGCCACAACGCATGTGCTACGCCACCTCGAGCTCGCCGCTTGGCCCATACGTCTCGGGTGGAGTCTTCATTCCCGAATACGAGGGCAACTCGGGCACGATTCACGGCTCGATGGTCGAGTTCAAGGGCCAGTGGTACGCGTTCTATCACTCGGCCTGGGTGTCTGGCCGTTCGACCTCGCGTTCGATGATGGTCGACAAGTTCACCTACGGCCCAGAGGGCGAGATCCTGCCGTTCGAGCCGTCGCGCGCGGGTGCCGTCGCGGGTCCGACGCGTACCGTTTCGATTCTCGACGCCGCCGCCGGCGAAACCTCTGGCGCTCGCCGTCACGGAACGCACATTGATCGCTTGCGCGCTGGTTTTACTGGCCACGGCTACGTCGACGGACTCATCGGCCAAGAGACCGGTGTATCGGTGCAATACGACTTTGGTGGTCGCGCCGAGGACGCCAAGCAGCGCGTGCGGGTATCGGTTCGCTATCGCAACGCCGCGGGCGACTTCAACGGTCGCGTGCTGTTCGGCAACCACCTGTTCTACGACGGCAACCAAAACCAGTCCTATGAGCAGTACATCAACCGCGGCACGGTCTTCGCCGGCACCAACGGCGACTGGGTCGAGATTGTCATCGGCGAGGTAGAGGTCGGTCACGGCAGCTACCGCGTGCGCCTCTCGGCCAGCCACAACCTACCTGCGGGATCGCCGGCGCTTGCCGCCGGCGGCATCCAGGTCGATTACTTCAAGTTCGAACTGCTCGATTAGCAAAGGAACCCAATATGGCATTCAAAGAAGACTTCCTGTTCGGCGTAGCAACAGCTGCCTATCAAATCGAGGGGGCCGTGACCGAGGACGGCCGCGGAAAGACTATTTGGGACACGTTCTGCGAGACCCCGGGCAAGGTTGCTCGCGGCGAATCGGGCTCGATCGCCAATGACCACTACCACCGCTACCTCGAAGACGTCGCGCTCATGAAGCAGATGGGTGTCAAGGCGTATCGCTTCTCGATGGCTTGGTCGCGCATGTTCCCGAATGGCGATGGAGTGCGCGAGGAGCGCGGCTTCGATTTCTATAACCGCCTGATCGATGCGCTGCTGGATGCCGGCATCGAACCAATCGCAACGCTTTATCACTGGGACCTGCCTCAGGCGCTTCAGGACCAGGGTGGCTGGGCAAACCGTCAGACCCCGCTGCGACTAGGCGAGTATGCGGCAGCCGCGGCAGAGGCCTTCGGCGACCGCGTCCAGAAGTTTGCGCCAATCAACGAGCCTTGGGTCATGTCGTGGCTTGGTCACGGCCTCGGCTACCACGCTCCAGGCATCGCGGACTATGCGACCGCGATTGCCGCATCGCACCACACGGTTCTTGGCCACAACACCGCGTTCAAGGCAATCAAGGCGGTTCGCCCGAACGCCCTCGTCGGTCCGGTGCAGAGCCAAAGCAACGCCGACGTCGACGACATCACAGACCCAAAGCAGATGCGCGCGGCTGCCGTGATGGATATGAACCAGAACAAGTTCTGGATGGACGCCTTTTTCGCCGGCAAGTACCCCGACCTCGCATACGAGCTCTACGGTGACCGCCTAACCAAGCTGATTCAGCCTGGCGACCTCGATCGCCAGCCGCACGACTTCGTTGGCATCAACTACTACTTCAATCAGCGCATCGGTCACGAGGTTGCCGCCGACCACCCGAACCGCGTGCGCGTGGTCGACGAACTCGACGGGCTCAGCATGATCAGCACCTCGATGGGCAACGTCACAGACATGGGTTGGCCGATCACGCCTTACGGTCTAGAAGACCTGCTGGTGCGCTGGACGCGTGAATACCCAGAAACCCTGCCACCGATCTACATCACCGAGAATGGCGCCGCCTATGACGACGACATCAGCCCGGATGGTCGAATTCACGACACCCGTCGGATCGAGTACCTAAACGACCACCTGATGGCCGTTTTGTCTGCCATCGAGCGCGGGGCAGACGTGCGCGGCTACATGCAGTGGTCGATGATGGACAACTTCGAGTGGTCGGTCGGCTTCGCCAAGCGCTTCGGCATCGTGCACGTCGACTATGAGACCCAGAAGCGAACCATCAAGGATTCCGGCTACTGGTATCGCGACACCATCGCGAGCCACGGCGCAAACCTCGTTCAGCGTCTGGTCGACTTCGCCTAATGGCCGCTGCCGTCCCAGCTCTTACCGCGCTTGCGCTCCCACGTTTTCGTGTCATCATCGACAACGATTTTGCTGGCGACCCTGACGGCCTGGTGCAGCTCGCGCATCACCTGCTGAGCGCATCCTGCGACATTCGCGCGGTAATCAGCAGCCACCTCAAGCCCGAAGACACCTTCTGGAACCCGTTCGACGACTCGGCCCTAGAGGGAGTTCGGCTGGCCGACGAGGTCATCGAGCTATGTGGCCAGGCCGGACGCGTTCCGGTGCTTCGCGGTTCGGCGCTGCCGATGGGTTCGGTCGATCAACCCGTGAACAACGAGGCAGTCGACTTCATCGTGGCCGAAGCCATGCGCACCGACGTCGACAACCCGCTTTTCGTGGCCTGCGGCGGCAGCCTGACCCAGATTGCCAGCGCGTACCTGCGCGAGCCAGCCATCGCCGACCGACTTATCGTGGTTTGGATTGGCGGAGGGGAGTACCCGGGAGTGCACGTTGCCCCGGGCGCTCCGCTGATGGAATACAACACCGACGAAGACATCGCTGCCGCCCAGGTGGTCTTCAATCACTCCAGCTTGCGACTGTGGCAGATCCCGCGCGACGCATACCGTCAGACCACTGTGAGCCTCGCCGAGCTCGAGGTGGGCTTGGGGTGCGGCGGCGCGCTGGGCGCATACCTGGCCGGCAAGTTGGGCGAGACCTTCGCTAAGGCGTCGCAGCGCCTCGGCAGTGCCGGCGAGGCATACGTAATGGGCGACAGCCCGTTGGTGTTACTGACCGCGCTGCAGACCACTTTCGAGCCAGATACCGCTAGTTCGTTCCACCGCGAGTTGCCGTGCCCGACGCTCAATGTCGACGGCAGCTACACCGCGAACCCTGCCGGTCGTCCAATCCGCGTCTATCACCAGCTCGATAACCGCACTATGTTCGAGGACTTCTTCGCCAAACTCGAACTGCACGAGCGCTAGCGCCAGCGGGCAAATCAAGGCTCGCGGGAATGACCGCCGAGGGCTTACGGTTTAACTGCAAGCAGCCAATTTTGGCTGCGCAATCTCGATTACCAAAAAGCACCCGCCCTTGGTCTTCGCGTCCCAAAAGGAATGTAACGAAATGGCAACACTGCTCCAGCGTCTGGGTAGGTTTTCGGCACGACGAGCCTGGCTAGTCATAGTTGGCTGGGTCGCCATTCTCGGATTAACTGTTGCGGGCATGCTCAACTTTGCGGGCACGCTTTCGTCGGCAATGTCGATCGATGGGCTGCCGGCTCAGAAGGTCGCCGACTCGTTGCAGGATTCCTTTCCGCAGGCCGGACAGGCCGCGGGCAAGATCGTGTTTCACAAGACCGACGGCAAGGCTTTCACGCCGGCCGAACGTGCCGCGATTCAGAAGGCACTGGTCACGGCTGGCGAGCTATCGGTTGTCGACTCGATGGTCGACCCGTTCGAGATCGATGCAACCAAGCGCAAGCAGCTGGCCGAGTTGCACGATGCGAGCGTGCAGCTGGCCGAAGCTCCAAACACCTTTGCAGAGCAGCAAGCCAAGCTGGATGACGGCCTGGCTGCCATCGAAAAGGCTCAAGCCGAACTAGACACCAACCGCAAAGCTCTCGAATCGGGCATCAAGCAACTTCAGGCGGGCATCGACCAGCTGCAGGGCGGAATCGATCAGCTAAAGGCAGCAAACCCAGCGCCTCCGGGCGCTGAGCAGCAGCTCGCGGGCATGACTGCCCAGTTGACCGGTTTGCAGACCCAGATGGCAGGCCTCGTTGCCAACCAGGCCAAGCTCGATGCGGGCCAGAAGCAGATCGACACCAACCGTGCCAAGTTGGTCGCGGGGCAGGTCAAGCTGGACGAAGCCAAGAGCAGCCTGAGCGGTAACGCAGCCAAGCTCGCGAACGGCGAGGCCCTGGCCGATGCCGCAACCAAGTTCGAGACCGTTTCGGCCGACGCCCAGACCGCCGTTGCGACCGTGTTGTTCAAGAAGACCTCTGCCGACCTTGAGGTAAGCGAAAAGAACCAGGTCATCGACTCGCTCAACAAGCTCAACCTCGCCAACGTCGAGATCGAGTACTCGCAAGAACTCACCCAGTCGATGGAGGGTCTGCTCGGCATTGGCGAAGTCATCGGCCTGCTGATCGCCGCAATCGTTCTGTTCGTGATGCTCGGTAGCTTCATCGCGTCGGGCCTCCCGGTCATCGCAGCAATCCTCGGCGTCGGCGTGAGCGCGGCACTGACCATGGCGCTGTCGAGCGCGATCGACATGACCTCGACCACTCCGGTTCTAGGCGTGATGCTTGGGCTTGCGGTCGGCATCGACTACTCGCTTTTTATCCTCAACCGACACCGCCGCCAGCTCAAGAACGGCATGCCCGTCGAGGAATCGATCGCCATGGCTAACGGCACCAGCGGCAACGCGGTGCTCTTCGCGGGCCTCACCGTCATCATTGCCCTCGTCGCACTCAACCTGACCGGCATCGGATTCCTCGGCCTCATGGGTAACTTCGCTGCCGCTTCGATCGCGATTGCCGTGCTGATTGCTCTGACCTTCACGCCTGCCGTAATGAGATTGGCAGGGATGCGCCTGCTCAGCCGTCGCGAACGCGCCGCACTCGCTTCGTCCGACGAGGCAAGCCGCGCTGCAGCCGAGCACAACGAGGCCGAGCTGCAGAAGCGCAAGACCGTCTGGGCGAGCAAGCATCCTTGGTTGGCTCTGGCCCTTACCTTCGGAATCCTGTTGACCGCTGCGATCCCAGCGGCAGAGATGCGCCTAGGTTTGCCCGATGGTTCGTCGCAGCCGCAGGATTCGACCCAGTACCGCGCCTACTCGCTCATCACCGAGTCTTTCGGCGCAGGAGCAAACGGCCAGATCGCTGCCGTAGTGACCCTGCCTGCCAAGCTCGGCGAAGACCGCCTGCTCGAGACCAAGGCCGGCATCGCCCAGCAGTTCATGGGCATCGACAATGTTGCCGCTGCCGTGCCCGCTGCCGACAGCGCCGACGGCACCATCATCCTGTTCCAGATTCTGCCTAAGGATGGCCCAACAGCGGCCAGTACCGAGCAGGTCGTTCGCGATCTGCGTGCCCAGGCCAGCGACATCGAGCTCAAGTACAACGCCGAGTTTGGCGTCACGGGCCTGACCGCCATCAACATCGACCTTTCCAAGAAACTGGCCGATGCTCTGCCGCTCTACCTTGGCGTGGTCCTGGCCCTGAGCATGCTGCTGATGATCGCGGTGTTCCGCTCGATCCTCGTGCCACTGCTCGGCAGCATCGGATTCCTGCTCACGGTGGCGGCGACTCTCGGCGCCGTGGTCGCGGTCTACCAGTGGGGTTGGCTCGGCACGATTTTCGACGTTCACGACCCGGGACCGGTGCTCAACTTCTTGCCGACCATGCTGATCGGAATCCTGTTCGGTTTGGCCATGGACTACCAGCTGTTCCTGGTTTCTGGAATGCGCGAGGCATACGCGCACGGCGAGACCCCGCGTGAGGCAATCAACCACGGCGTTCGCTCTGGCCGCCCGGTCGTAGTGGCCGCCGCCATCATCATGGTCTCGGTGTTCGGCAGCTTCGCGTTCTCGCACCTGGCGATGGTTCGCCCTATCGGCCTAGGCCTTGCGGTTGGCGTGTTGGCGGATGCGTTCCTCGTGCGCCTGCTCTTCGTTCCGGCTACCATGCGCCTCTTTGGCAAGGCCGCCTGGTGGCTGCCGAAGTGGCTCGACCGCGTGCTGCCCGACCTCGATGTCGAAGGCGCCAAGCTGGAGCGCGCCGCTAAGTAACCAGCTGCCAAACGAAAACTGCCCCGAGCCTAAGCCCGGGGCAGTTTCTTGTTCGAAAGGTTCTTACGAAAGCACGTCTTCGACGAGTGCCTTGTTGCCACCCTTGACTGCGCCAACGACTGCGCCGACTGCGGCAGCGGCGAATGGCAGCAGCACGAGCACCCAACCGAGAGTCGACAGTGCCCAAGGGGTTCCTGCCTCTTCTGGGGTTGGAGCTAGCGAGCCAAGTAGGTTGAAGCGGCTCATGAGCAGGTATTCACCGACGGCGAGGCCTACCAACGCAATAAGCGGAGCAATGGTGCCCTGCCAGACGTTAGCGCCCTTGTTCTTCATGAAGTAGACCACGATCGCGATCGAAACCAGGATCTCAACGAAGATGATCGCAACCGCGGTGACTGCCGACATCCAGAAGAACAGGTTTGCGATTCCGTCTAGGTTCTGCACCGCGAAAATGGCGATGACGACGACAGCGATGATCGAGGTCAGAAGCAGACCGGCAACAGGAGCGCCAGCCTTGTTGGTCTTTGCTAGTCCCTTAGGCAGAACACCGCCGCGACCTAGGGCGAAGAAGTAGCGACCAGCTGCGTTCTGGAATGCGAGCAGACCGGCGAAGAGGCTCGAGATGACGAGCCAACCCATCACGGTCGCCAGCCATTCGCCGACGTTGGTGGTTGCCAAGCCGAAGATGACCGCGGCTGGGTCCATTAGACCGCCCGATGCTTCGATGACCTTGTTCGAGATGTCGGTCGAGCCCATGCCGGTCACGACTGCGAATGATACGAAGGTGAACAGGCCGGTGATGATTCCGATAGCCCAGTAGGTAGCCACTGGAACAGCGCGCTTAGGGTCCTTTGCTTCTTCGCCGTAGATCGCGGTTGCCTCGAAGCCAATGAACGATGCGAACGCGAATGCGATGGCAATACCTGCGCCACCGGTGAAGCCACCAGCGAAGATTGCGTCAGGGCTGAACGATGCGGCTAGGTTGATGCCCTCCGGGCCACCCTTTGCAAAGATGCCGACGGCCATGATCACCAGCGAGAGCAGCTCGAGGATCATGAGCAGACCAAGCACCTTTGCGCCAACGTCAACCGAGAGCAGTGACAGGCCGGTTACGAGAACCCAACCCACGATCGCCCAGCCGTACCAGGTAAGAGTTCCTGGCAGGGTCAGTGCGACGATGCCGCCAAAGAAGCCATAGATGGCCAGCTGAATGGTGATGTAGCCAACCAGCGAAGCGAATGCAGAACCAACACCGGCAGGGCGGCCAAGGCCACGACCCACGTAGGCGAAGAATGCACCAGCGTTGGTGACCTCGCGGCTCATGCGGGTGTAGCCCACGCTGAAGACCAGCAGGATCAAACCGACGAGCAAATAGGTGCCCGAAGCGGCGGCGCCGTTACCCGCACCGATTGCAACCGGAACAGCGCCGGTCATACCAACTAGTGGTGCCGATGCGGCCACCACGAAAAATACAATTCCCAGAATTCCTAGTCGGCCCTTTTTCAAAGCGCCATCTTGTTTATCAGACATGTAAGTCGATCTCCTCGTTGAGTTGGGTCGTTCGGGGGCAAACGACCTAGTGCCAACTCTGGCGTAAAAACGCCGGTCGAACCATGCAAAAAGAGGGCATTCCGCCACTTTTGACTGAATCGTTACAAAGAACTTTTGGCGGTAATCATTCGGTAACAAACGATTTCGCTAATCTTGAAGGCATGACTGAGCTCAATGGATTCTTCGCACCGCTAACTCCTAGCGGTCGCAGTTCGCTTGCACCCAACATGCCTTGGTTCTATTCCGGCAACCTGCTAACGGTTGAGTACCTAACCGACCCAGCAAATGTGCGCGCAATCCTGCCCCCTGAGCTTGAACTCGCAGACGAGCACCCAGGTGCGGTCGCCTTCATCTGGGCCGACTGGCAGAGCTGCTCGACCGGCAACGAAGAGCTGCTCGACCCACAGCGTTCGCAATACCTCGAGGCATTCGCCGTGGTTCGTTGCAAGTACGAGGGCGTCACTTACAGCCGCTGCGTGGCAATCTGGGTCACTAAAGACTTCGCTATCGCTCGTGGATTCTTCCAGGGTTACCCAAAGAAGCTTGGCTCGATCGCGATGACCCGCATCTTCAACCGCGGCAAGGCCACGCCAAAGCTCGAGGCTGGCGCAAAGCTCGGTGCAAGCGTCGCCGCATACGACCACCGCCTAGCCAGCGCAGTCGTCACCCTTCGTGAGCCGAGCGAGCACGCCGGTTTCGTCAACGGTCACCCGATGCTGCACAACCGCTGGATGCCTTCGATCACCCCAGGCCTGGGTAACTCGCTCGACCAGCTGATCACCATGGGTGGCGTTGACGCCGACCTTGGCCAGCCTTGGAAGGGTGACGCGATTCTCGAGCTTGGAGACTCGCAGTGGGATGAGCTCGCTTCGATCCTGCCTGTGCACGAGATCCTCGGCGGCTACTACCGCGAGGTCGGCGTGACCTTCAACGGTGGCAAGCTCGTCGCAGACAAGTCGAACCCAAGCATCTAGTCAAAGCATTCTCGAGCTAAGCCTCGCGAATGCAAAAAGGCCCCGGCCGAAACCGGGGTCTTTCGCTTTAAGTGGCTGTTAGTAGTCGAGCAGGTACTCGTCGTGCTCCCACTGGGTTACCTCGCGGGTGCTTGGGTCGGTGACCTCGGCGTTGTAGCGCTCGATCTCGTCGCGCTTCATAACTAGGAAGGTTTCGACAATCTGCTTCGAGAGCTGGTTGTGCAGGTGCTCGTTGGCCTCCAGCGCGTCCAGTGCTTCGCTGAAGGTGGCCGGCAGAACCGGTGCGCCCTCGTTGTCGTAGGCCATGCCAACCGCGTCCTCTGGGCATTCCAGGTTGCGGTTGATGCCGTCGAGACCGGCAGCAAGGATGGCGGCAATCATCAGATACGGGTTAGCCGCGCCATCGCCGACGCGCACCTCGAGTCGGGTGCCCTGGCCGCGCTCAGGCGGGATGCGAACCATGCAGCTGCGGTTGTCGTAACCCCAGTTGGCGCGGAACGGAGCCAGCGTGTCAGGGCCGAGGCGCTTGAAGGCATTGACGGTTGGGTTAGTAAGCGCGGTAAGCGCGTGCGCGTTGGCCGTGATGCCGGCGATGATCTTGCGGGCCACCTCGCTGAGGTTGCCGTTGCCGTCGTGCATCTTGTTGATGCCAAGCTCATCGGTCACCGAGAAGTGCAGGTGGAATCCGCTGCCGCCCTCGTCGCTCCAAGGCTTACCCAGGAAGGTGGCGAGCTTGCCATCGCGATTGACGATGTCCTTGATTGCGGTCTTAAACATGAAGGTGCGGTCGGCGGCGTTCAGGGCCTCCGAGTGCCACAGGTTGATCTCGTACTGCGCTGGGCTGAACTCGTGGTTGCCGGCAAATACGCCGATCTTCATGCGGTCGAGGTTGCGCAGGGTCTTGAGGAAGGTGCCGTCTGGGTCGACGGTCGAACCGGTGGTGTAAACCTGACCGGTGCGCTCGTGCTGGCGAGCCCACTTGCCGTCTTCGTTCTTCTTGGCGATGTAGAACTCGAGCTCTGGGCCTACGACAGGGTGGAGGCCATGCTTGGCATAGCCCTCGATCACCTTGCGAAGAACGGTTCGAGGCGAGAACAGGTTCTCGGTTGCGTCTGGGTTGAAGGCATCAACGATGGCGTATGCCACGCCTGGCTCCCAAGGCAGCTCGGTGATTGTGTCTGGGTCGATCTGGCTGACTAGGTCTTGTAGGCCGTCCGACGCGATGTTGCCGGCATCGAGAACTCCGCCGCGGGTCGTGGTGACCCATACGCCTTGGCAGAATGCCGGGCCGTTGTGAGCGGCCTTGTCGAGTTGGCTAACCAGTACGTCCTTCGAGCGGGGGATGCCCAGCACGTCGGAGTAGACGAAGCGCAGCACATCGATGCCGCGTGAGGTTAGATCGTCGCGAAGTTTGACCAAATCGTGGGCCATTGCAACTCCTTTGTCGCAGTTTGGTTAAGCCGATGCAAAACTCGTTAGGGTTCAAACGAAATCCTAGTATCGTGAAAACCACGGCGTGCTTAGAGCGCGCCAAAAGTAATCCTTTGGTTACAAAGACTCGCAGCATGAAAGGGGCATCGTGAAGGCGCTGTTCATCCAACACGATCACGTGTCGCCAACCGGCCCGCTAGGCGAGCGTTTTCACCAGCACGGCTTCGAGGTCGTCGAGCGCCTGGTCGTTCCGAAGGAGTCCTTCGGTGCTCCAAATGTGGCCTTCGAGTTCCCCGACTTCAACGACTACGACGTCATCGTGCCGCCCGCCGCACCGTGGGGAGCCTGGGATACCGACTGCATCGGCAACTGGCTAACTCCCGAGATCGAGTGGGTGCGTGCCGCGGTCACCGCAGGCAAGCCAGTCCTGGGCGTCTGCTTCGGCGGCCAGCTGATCGCACAGGCCATGGGGGGTTCCGTGGCGCCTGCTGCCCAGTGTGAAATCGGTTGGAAGGACATCTGGAGCGATCGCCCAGACATCGTCGGCAATGGACCCTGGTTTCAGTTTCACTACGACCGCTGGCAGGTGCCTGCTGGTGCCGTCGAGATTGCGCGCAACCCCATCGCCTCGCAAGCGTTCCTGATCAACAACTCGATGGCGATTCAGTTTCACCCCGAGGTCACCGCAGCGTCGCTCGACGGCTGGCTTGTTTGGGGTGGCGACAAGAAAGTCGTCGAGGATGGCCAAGATCCGGCCGTGATGATGGCCCAGACCGAGGCCTATGAGGCGGCGTCGATTGCACGCACCAACGACCTCGTTGATGGGTTCCTGCGGCACGTAGCCAAGTTGATCGATTAGTCGACGCGACGCATCCGCCAGTCAGTCAGCCGACCAGGCGACCAGGCAAACGAAAAGCGGCCCGAGAAATCGGGCCGCTTTCGCGTAGCGCTTACTGCTTGCTCTTAGCGCAGGGTTACCTTGACCGGCATGCGCTTGATGCCGTGCACGAAGTTTGAGCGCAGGTAGTCGACCTCGCCGGCAATCTCCATCTTGTCGATGCGCGAGATCAGGTCTTCGAACATGACGCGAAGCTCGATGCGAGCCAGAGCGTTGCCGAGGCACATGTGAGGGCCACCACGACCGAAGGTCATGTGCTCGTTCGGGTTGCGAGTGACATCGAACTTGTTTGGGTTCTCGAAGATATCTTCGTCGCGGTTGCCCGATGCGAACCAAGGAACGACCTTCTGGCCGGCCTTGATGTTGACGCCGTTGATTACAGCATCGCGAGTCGCGGTGCGACGGAAGTGATAGACCGGGCTCGCGTAGCGCAGGAACTCTTCGACAGCCCAAGGGATCATATCTGGGTTCTCCTGCAGCAACTGCAGCTGGTCTGGGTGCTGAATCAGGTTGCGCATCGTGTGCGTGATGGTGTGGCGAGTGGTCTCGTTGCCGGCCACCACGAGCAACAGGAAGTTGGTGTGGAAGTCGCGCTCCGACAGCGGAATGCCGTCGCTCATCTCGCCGTTGACGAGAACCGAAACCAGGTCGGTGCCGTCCTTGCCGCGGCGTTCCTTGGCAAGAGCATCGCCATACTCGAATACCTCGAGGGCAGCAGGGGAGCGGAATGGCACCAGGCGGTACTGCTCGCTCTCGGCCGAGTTGATCAGAACGTCGGCGTGCTCTGGGTCGTCGAAGCCAACCATGCGGTTTCCCCAGTCGATCAGCTTGTGGGTGTCTTCGACAGGCACATCAAGCAGACGCACGAGAACGTTGATTGGGAAGTCGGCTGCAACCTCGCTTACGAAGTCGAACTCGCCCTTGGCGAATGCGTTGTCGAGGGTGGTCGCGGTGATTCCGCGAAGGAAGGTCTCATACTTGGCGACTGCAGCCGGGGTGAACTGACCCTGCAGTAGGCGGCGAAGCGCGCGGTGGCGCGATCCGTCGGTCTCTAGCAGTGATCGACGAGCTTCTTCCTGCTCTGCGTCAACTTCTTCGAGGTTTGTGAAGCGCTCGCTGGTGAAGGTTTCAGGGTCGCGCAGAACCGAGACGATGTCGTGAAAGCGAGTCACGGCAAAGAATCCGCTGTTCGGCGCTTCCTCTTCGTTCCAGTGCACCGGGTCGTTCTTGCGCAACTCAGCGAATTCGGCCCATGGGGCGCCCTTCTCAAACAGATCGAGGTCGGCGAGGTTGATGTTCGACGCTGAAGACATCCTTGTTACTCCCAATAATTGCGGTCAATTCCAACGATTCCGGAAATCGTTTGGTTGCTAACAATCTCAAACACTACTGAAAAACATTTCCAAATGGCCGCATTCGCCTAAATCGTTATGAACCAAACGATGCGAAAATTGGATGCGGTGCGCAGGCGCACGCCTAATCTTGGGAACACGCTCCAAGTCGGGCATGTTCAACTTTGGGGAATTCGTTTTGGAGGCGAAACATGGCTGGTGCACACACCCTCGCCGAAACCGAGCGTCAGGTCAGCGATCGACTTAAGGGCATGAGCATCGACTTCACCTCGATGGCCGTTACCTCAAACCTTTTCCGCGCTGCTACCGCAGTGCGCAACCACCTAGAGCGAAGCGTTCTTGCCCCACACGGTCTTTCCTGGACGGCATTTGTCGTGCTCTGGGTTGTCTGGATCTGGGAGCCAATCGAGACCCGTCAGATTGCCGAGGAAGGTGGCTTCTCGAAGGCCACATTGACCGGCGTTCTAAGCACCCTGGAAAATCGCAAGCTGGCGATTCGAAAGAAGAGCAAGGAAGACGGTCGTCTGGTCTTGGTAGAGCTGACCCCTGCAGGTCGCAAGCTGATGCAGGAGCTGTTCCCAGAGTTCAATCAGCAGGAGCAGTTTGTGGCCGGTGCCGTACCAGCCGACAAGCGCGATGAACTCGCCGAAGCCCTGCGCAGAATTACAGCCAACATCGAAAAGAACGACTAGTAGCCTCGGGCGTTGACGTCAATCGCCCTTCGTTGAGGGCTAGCGCGCCGCCGCGATCGAAACGAACTTTTCGACCAGTTCGAGCTGCCCGCGTTCGTTCTCGAAATTGTCCTCAGGGTGCCACTGCACGCCGTATCCCCAACTGAGTTCTTCATACTTGACGGCCTCGACGTTGCCGCTTTCAGCGCGCGCGATAGGTGCGACGCCTCGCCCGAGACGGTCGATTTCCTGGTGGTGGAAGCAAGACGATTCGACCGAAGTGCTCGTGATGCCTAACTCGGCTGCGCGAGCGCCTAGGTTTACCACGTGCATGTAGACGAGAACCGGAGCATCGTTGCGATGCGGTGCATCCATGTGTTGAACCAAGCTGCCGCCGCGGTTGACGTTCGTGATCTGGGTGCCGCGGCAAATCGTCAACAGGGGAATGTCGTTGGCAAAGACGTGGTCGAGCAGGGCCATGTCGACCGAGTCTTGCAGCGAGTCGACGCCGTAAATGTGTTCCGACAGCACGGCCTGGCCATAAAGTGCTGGGTCGACATCCGAACCGCCAGGCATCAGAACGCCTGCGAATCCCTCGAGGCGCGTGGCCCAGTCAGAACCCTCGACAGGGAGCAGCGTGATCGGTTCGCCGCCGGCCGCCCAAACCAGTTCGAGTAGGTTGCGAGCGTTGATGACAGCGCCGTAGCGGTTGGCCGTGGTGTGCTCGGCAAATCGGCCCACGATGGCAATTCGAGGTCTCTTGGTTGCTGGCATTGCTCACTCCAAATCGATCGAAGGTTGGACTTCTAAATCGTTATAAAACGGGGCGGTATCGCTAATCAGTATGCCCTATTCTAAATCATTAGTATCCGAATGATATTGGGCAAATTGGTCTGTATCAGCGACTCTGACAAGGGAGCCAGAAGCAATGACTTCTATCGAAGTTGCCGGTGTAAACATCGACACCCGCCACTACATCGGCGGTCAGCGCATTGCCTCTAGCGAGACCTTCACCAACACTTCACCAATCGACGGGCAGTTCCTAGGCGAGTTCGCTCGAGGCGGCCAGCGCGAGGTCGACCTCGCCGTCGAGGCAGCACGCAAGGCTTTCCCGGCCTGGCGCGACATGGGTCCGGTCAAGCGCGGCCAGCTGCTCGAGAACCTTGCCAAGCTGATGGAAGAAAACGTCGAACAGCTCTCTCAAATCGAGACTCTCGACAACGGCTCGCTGCTTCGCTCGCACCGCCGCGGCGTCATGCCTCGCGCGGCAATGAACATCCGTTTCTTCGCCGAGTGGGCGCAAAACGAGCTCAAGCACGACGACTTCGAGACCCGTGGCCACACCAACAAGATCTCGTGGGACCCATCGGGCGTCGCCGCTCTCATCACCCCGTGGAACGCACCACTCATGCTCGCCACCTGGAAGATCGGTCCGGCTCTGGCCGCGGGCGACACCGTTGTTCTGAAACCAGCCGAGTGGACGCCGATGAGCGCATCATTCTTTGCCGACCTCACCAAACAGGCGGGCATCCCTGACGGCGTCTTCAACGTCGTTTTCGGCTACGGCGCAGAAGCCGGCGCACCGCTCACCGCACACCCTGGCATCGCACGCATCTCGTTCACCGGTTCGGTGCCAACTGCCAAGATCATCGCGCACGCCGCCGCCGACAACCTGACCCCGGTCAGCTTCGAGCTGGGCGGCAAAAGCCCGCTGCTGGTGTTCGAGGACGCCGACATTGACCTGGCGGCTCACCTTGCAGTCGAGCAGTACGACAACGCCGGCCAGGTCTGCCTCTCGGGCACCCGCATCTTGGTTCACGAGTCGGTCGCAGACGAGTTCGCTGCCAAGTTCGCCGAGAAGGCAGCGCAGATCAAGCAGGGCGACCCTCGCGACGAGAAGACCGACATCGGCCCACAGATTCACCAGAAGCACTTCGACCGCGTCAAGGGCTTCGTCGACCGAGCCAAGGAAGACGGCGCCAACATCGTCTGGGGTGGCGAGCCAAATGCCGATCTCGGTGGCCTGTTCTTCAAGCCGACCTTAGTTAAGAACCCGACTCCGGGCAGCGAAATCGTCACCGCCGAAATCTTTGGTCCGGTGCTCTGCATGCAGACCTTCAAGACCGACGAAGAAGCACTCGAGATGGCTAACGGCACAGAGTTCGGACTCGCAGCAGTCGTGGTCTCGGGCAACCGCGAGCACGCCGAGAAGGTCACCAAGAACCTCGTTGCCGGCACGATTTGGGTCAACTGCTTCTTTGTGCGCGATCTGCGCGCGCCATTCGGCGGCTCGAAGAAGTCGGGCATCGGCCGCGACGGCGGCACCTGGTCGTTCGACTTCTATGCCGACGTCAAGAACACCGTGTTTTCTCCAAATGGATGGAAGGAATAACAAAAAATGGGTGAAGTAGTAGGAGCGGCGCTCCTGGCACACGTGCCAACCATCATGCTGCCCGAGGCGGTTCGCAAGGACCTCAACAACGGCGAGGAAATCAGCCTCGTTCCGGGCCTCAAGAAGCTGCGCAAGGACATCTTCGAGACTCTCGATTACGACACCGTCGTCGTGCTCGACTCGCACTGGGCGACCACGGTCGAGTTCGTGATCACCTCGCACTCAGAGCGCTCGGGCTTGTTCACCTCGGAAGAGCTGCCGCGCGGCATGTCGCAGATCCCTTACGCGTTCAAGGGCGACCCTGAGCTTGCCAACTCGCTGTCGAAGTATGACGAGAAGAATGGCACCTGGGTCACCCCGATCTCAGACCCGCACCTGCCGATCTTCTATGCGACCGTCAACCTGTGGCACTACCTTGGCCGCGGCCTCGACGAGAAGCGCTGGGTTTCGCTTTCGGTCTGCCAGACCGGAACCCCAGAAGACTTCATCCGTGCCGGACGCGCGCTTGGTGAAGCAATCCGCGACAGCGACCGCAAGGTGCTGCTGCTCGCATCGGGTGCCCTTTCGCACACCTTCCACAAGCTGCGCGACCTGCGCAAGCACGAGGCAAGCGACCCGAAGCACATCTACAGCAAAGAGGCCTACGAGTACGACATGCAAGTGCTCGAGTGGATGAAGGCGGGCGATCACAAGGCCATCCTCGACGACTTCGACAACTTCCGTAAGTTCAAGCCAGAGGCTGGCTTCTTCCACTACCTAGCGATGGCCGGCGCAGTTGGCGAAGAGTCATGGCAGTCGAAGGGTGAGCTTTACAGCGAATATGAGAACTCGATCGGCACCGGTCAGGTTCACGTCTGGTTCCCTGCCCAGCCGGGCGGATTCCCTAAGCCAAAGGATGTAGTGCTTTCCCGTGACTGAAATTCGTCGAATCCTGCTTGACGGCTTTGCCGTTCAGGTCGAGCGCAAGGGTGACATGCTCGTCGCCCCGGACGGTCGCACCATTGCGATCGAGGATGCCCAGCACCTGCCGCCGTCTGAGCCAACCAAGATCATTGCGGTGCACCTGAACTACGACAGCCGCACGCAAGAGTTCATGACCAAGCTGCCACCGGCCCCAACATACTTCCACAAGCCGATCACGGCTCTGAACAGCCACAAGGGAGCCATCGTGCGTCCGGCCGGCTGCAAGTGGTTGAACTACGAGGGTGAGATCGTCATCATCATCGGCAAGACCTGCCGCAACGTTTCGCCAGAAGAGGCGGGCGAGTACATCGCCGGTTACGCCGTCGGCAACGACTACGGCTTGCACGACTTCCGCGACACTGACGCCGGCTCGATGCTGCGCGTAAAGGGTTCAGACACCCTCGCACCTGTCGGCCCTGGCATGGTCACCGACTGGGACTTCCGTAACAAGATGATCCGCACCTACGTGAACGGCGTTGTCAAGCAAGAAGACAACACCGACAACATGGAGTGGGACATGCACTACCTGGTGGCCGACATTGCTCGCACCATCACGCTCGTGCCTGGCGACATGCTGTTCTCGGGCACTCCGGCGTTCTCACGTCCGGTCGAGCCAGGCGACATCGTCGAGGTTGAGGTCGAGGGCCTTGGCCGCCTGACCAACCACATCGTCGAGGGTCCAACCCCGATCCGCACCGACGTAGGCGCCCAGCCAACCGAGAGCGAAGAGGTCGTCTCGACCGCGCTCGGCGGCGACTGGGAGTTCCGTGGCATCCGCACCCCAAGCAAAGACCTTTACCCATCAACCGTGGAGGAAAAAGAATGATCAAGATCGACGTCGACATGACCAAGTGCCAGCACTACGGTCAGTGCGTATTCGAGGCACCTAACGTCTTCAAGCTCAACGAAGACGACAAGCTCGAGTACACCGCAACCGCCGATGACTCGGAGCGCGCAAACGTTGAGGCAGCGATTGACATCTGCCCAATGCAGGCGATCTTCATCGTCGACTAAGCCTTTTTTAGTTCGAACTTTCACCGTGACCAAGCCAGTCGTAATCGTCGGCGCATCCATGGGCGGATTGCGCGCGGCAGAGTCGCTGCGTCGATTCGGCTATGCCGGGCCGATCGTTGCGATTGGCGATGAGCATTACCCGCCTTACAACCGTCCGCCGCTCTCGAAAGAGGTGCTGGCGGCCGAGGTAAGCCTCGAGGCGGTCGCTTTTCCGCAGCGTCCGGCCACGGCGGATGTCGAATGGAAGCTCGGCACCCGCGTCACCGGCGCCAACTTCGAGCGCGGTGTGGTCGAGACCGACAAGGGCGAAGAGATCGAGTATTCGAAGCTCGTCATAGCCACCGGATTGCGCCCGAAGCGTCAGGACTACCCGAATAACTTGACCGTCGGTCGCCACGTGATTCGCAGCCTCGATGATGCGCTCGAACTGCGCGCGGCACTTCGCCCAGGCGCTCGCGTCGTGATTCTTGGTGCGGGCTTCATCGGATGCGAGACCGCGGCAACCGCTCGCAAGCTCGGCGCCGATGTGACCGTGGTTGGCCCGGGCGAACTGCCAATTCTTCGCCCTCTCGGTCGCGAGTTTGCCGCCGAGGTTATGCGCCGCCAGCAGCACGACGGCACCAAGTTTGCGATGGGTCGCCGCGTGGCCGACCTGATCGGCCAGGCCGTGGTCGAGGGCGTTCGCCTGGATGACGGCACCGAGATTGCCTGTGACGTTTTCATCGAGGCAATCGGCTCGCACGCCAACATCGAGTGGCTGGAAGGCCAAGACATCGACCTGTCGAACGGTGTGGTCACCAACGGCAACCTCAATGCGCGCAAGGCAACCGACGGTGTTTGGCCTGATGTTTACGCAATCGGCGACGTGGCCAGTTTTCCGAACCCGATCTTCGACGACATCCCTCGTCGCGTCGAGCACTGGAACATCCCGACGGAGTGCGCAAAGTACGCCGGTGCCCGCATCGCTGCCGAACTAGCCATCGCGGAAGGCTCGACCGAGGCCGTGGTTCCTGCCGCAGCGTTCGCTCCCATCCCGTCGTTCTGGAGCGACCAGTTCGACATGCACATCCTTGCTTTTGGCCTGCTCGCGCTGGCCGACGAAATTCGCCTGATCGAGGGCGACATCAACGACGACTTTGTATTTGGCTACTACCGCGAGGGCAAGATGGTCGGCGTCGCCGGCGTTGGAATGCGCTCGGTGGTTCAGGGTTATCGCAAGGCATTCGAGGCGTAGAGAGGCACGCAAATGGCATCGTTTTTTGACCTAGACATCAACTTCGAGGATGAAGGCGGAGACCCGGATCTGTCGAAGATGCCGGCCGCCCAGCTGAAGGCCGCCATCGAACAACTGCCAGACGCACTTCGCGACGTCGCAATGGGAGTGCTCTATGAGAAGCGCACTATGAGCGACGTCTCGCAGGCCCTCGGCATTCGACAGGGCGAGCTCGTGACCCGCCTGCACCGCGCGCAGCTTGCCATCGGTATGACCCTGATGTCGGGCGGCCGCCCGGGCGGTCACTGATGACCATCGCGCTCAAGAATTTTGTCGACGGCGAATACCGCGAGTCGCGCTCCGACGCAGTTAGCGAAATCTTCGACCCGTCGTCGGGCCAGGTCTATGCGACCGCACCGGTGAGCAACGCGGCCGATGTTGCCGACGCCTACGAGGCCGCCTCGCGCGCGTTTGAGGATTGGGGCCAGTCGACTCCTGCAGAGCGTCAACTTGCTCTGCTGCGAATCGCAGACGCCATGGAGGCGCGCGCCGAAGAGATCGCCGACGTCGAATCGCGCGACACCGGCAAGCCACGCCCGGCGCTAGTTGGCGATGAGGTGCTGACCGCAGCCGGTCAGGTGCGCTTCTTCGCCGGTGCTGCCCGCAACCTAGAGGGTCGCGCCACCGCCGAGTACTCGCGCTCGCACACCTCGTCGATTCGCCGCGAACCGATTGGTGTCATCGGTCAGATCACGCCGTGGAACTACCCGCTCATGATGGCCACCTGGAAGTTCGCCCCGGCGATTGCCGCGGGCAACACCATCGTTCTCAAGCCTTCCGACACCACGCCAGCCGTCACGCTGCTGCTCGCCGAGATCGCTGCGGAGTTCCTTCCTAAGGGCGTCTTCAACGTGGTCACCGGCGACCGCGACACCGGTCGTGCCGTGGTCGAAAACCCGATTCCGCAGATGATCGCGATCACCGGCTCGGTTCGTGCCGGTATGGAGGTCGCCAAGAGCGCAGCACTCGACGTCAAGCGCGTACACCTCGAGCTCGGTGGCAAGGCCCCGGTCATCGTCTTCGGCGATGCCGACCTCGCTCGCGCGGCCAAGAAGATCGTCGGCGCGGCCTTCTACAACGCGGGTCAGGACTGCACCGCGGCTACGCGCCTGCTCGTGCACGAATCCGTGCACGACGAATTCGTTGCGCTGCTTCGTGCCGAGGTGCTCGCGAGTGCCAAGACCGGCACCTCCGACCGCAGCGACATCCTGTTCGGTGCTGTCAACAACGTCGCACAGCTCGAGCGCGTCAAGGGCTTCGTCGAACGTCTGCCCGACCACGCCGAGATCGTCGTCGGCGGCAACGCGCCTGCCGGTGGCGGCTACTTCCACGAGGCAACCGTGCTGTCTGGCCTCAAGCAGACCGACGAGCACGTTCAAGACGAGATCTTTGGTCCGATCTTGACCGTCCAGAAGTTCAAGACCGAAGAAGAAGCCCTGCGCAACGCAAACGACGTCAAGTACGGCCTCGCATCCTCGGTTTGGACCAGCGATCACGGTCGCGCCATGCGATTCGCCAAGAAGCTCGACTTTGGTTGTGTGTGGATCAACGACCACAGCCCGCTGGTTGCCGAGATGCCTCACGGCGGATTCCGTCACTCGGGCTACGGCAAGGACCTGTCGCAGTACGGCTTCGAGGATTACACGCGCATCAAGCACGTGATGAGCTGGCTCGGCGAATAGCCGCATACCCAGTCGTCTCTGGCAATAAACTCGCTGCATGGCCAACACCTCAGCTTTCAGCTACAAGAACGTGCTCAGCATGGTTCTTTCGCTCGCGACCACTCTGTTCCTGGTTCTGCTCGTGCTCTTTGCCTTTACGGGTGGAATGGCTGGTCTGACTGACCCGAACATGTGGACCGCGTTCGTGGCTTTCGTCGCAATCGTCGGTGTCTTTACGTCCTTTATCGAGGCGAGCATCATTCCACGCATAAAGAAGCCGGGCCTGTTCCGCACCCTGTTCGTTTACTGGGCGCTCGGCACGTTCCTAGCCGTGGTGCTCGTGGCGATGCTGTTCTTCATGAGCCCGAGTGGCGAAGCGCTGTTCTCGTTCGCAATTGTCGGTCTGTTCTGCTGGATGCTTTACGTGATCAACGTCGCGCTAGCCCGCACGATTTACCCGCTCGTGCACAAGTCCATCTGGAAGCGCCCGCTCTAAGACTTCTTCGGGGGCTAGAGCCCCTGCTTGGCTCGCCAGTAGGCGACCACCGCGTTAGCGTGGCCGTGACCCATCGCGTGCGTCTCCTTGAGCCAAGCCACCTGCTCCATGTGCTTCTTGTCGCGCACCTGCTCCATGGCGTCGAACCAGTGCTGCATCGGCTGGCCGTACTTCTTCTCGATCGAAGGAAAATAGCTGGCTGGGCCCTGAACTTTATCGGTCATGGTTTCATTATCGCCAATTCGATTCCCTAGTGCAGCCGCTACATAGACTGGCTCGGTGAGCACCAAACAACAGATGCTGGATGCGCTTAGCGCCAAGCCAAACGACTTCGTCGAGACGGTCGAACTCGTGCGCGACGGCATGGTCGAATCGCGTCACCGCGCGATCGCCGCACTGACCGGACCAGACGGCAAGCTGATCGCCGAGCGAGGCCACGCCAAGCGCTTGATATACGCGCGCAGCGCGCTCAAGCCCCTGCAGGCCATCGCGATGCGCAGAGCAGGCTTGGTGCTCTCGGGCGCTCAGCTGGCGATCACCGTCGCAAGCCACCACGGCACTCCGGCACACCAGACCCTGGTGCGCGAGGTTCTTGCCGGCGCAGGGCTAGATGAGCAGGCCCTCCAGTGCCCGGTCGCGTGGCCCGGCAACGCATCCGCCCGCGCTCAAGCAACCGAAGAGACCCGGCTGGCATTCAACTGCTCGGGCAAGCACGCGGGCTTTCTTGCCGCCGCCAAGGCTGCCGGCTGGAGCACCGAAGACTACCTAGCCATCGAGCACCCGTTGCAGAGGTTGGTGGCCGAGGTCATCCAGGAGTACACCGGCGAGCCGATCGTGCACACGACAGTAGATGGCTGCGGCGCACCGCTTCACACCACTTCGGTCGAGGGTCTCGCTCGAGCCACCGGCGCGCTAGTGCTGAACCAACCCGAGATCGGCCTAGCCATGCTCGAGAACCCCTGGGTCGTCGGTGATCAGAACACGCCAGACGCGATTCTGATGCGCGCGGGATTCGTCTCGAAGCTCGGTGCCGAGGGCGTTCTCATGGTGGGCACAGCCGACGGTCACGGCTTGGCAGTCAAGGTTGCCGATGGCGCTCATCGGGCATCCGCGCTCGTCGCCTTGGGCCTGCTGAGCGAGCACGGCCTAGTCGATGCAGAAGCGTATGCCTCGCTCTGGAACGAGCTGGCACCCAAGGTGCTTGGCGGCAACCAGATCACCGGCGAATACCGCCTCGTCTAGGCTTGAAAGGCCATGTCTGAGCCTCTAATCGCGTATCCCGCTGACCTGCCCGTCAGCCAACTTCGCGACGAGATTCAGGCTGCGATTCGCGGCCACCAGGTGGTCGTTATCGCTGGTGCAACCGGCTCTGGCAAGACCACTCAGCTGCCAAAGATGTGCCTCGAGCTTGGCCGAACCGCCATCGCCCACACCCAACCTCGACGCATCGCCGCGCGAGCAGTGGCAGAGCGCATCGCCGAGGAGCTCGTCGTCGAACTGGGCACGCTCGTCGGCTACCAGGTGCGCTTCACCGACAAGTCGGCCAAGGAAACCAAGATCAAGGTCATGACCGACGGCATCCTGTTGAATGCACTGCAGCGCGATCGCGATCTCAAGGCATACGACACGATCATCATCGACGAGGCACACGAGCGCAGCCTAAACATCGACTTTTTGCTTGGGTACCTGAAGCGCCTGCTGCCGCGACGCCCCGACCTCAAGGTCATTGTCACCTCGGCAACCATCGACCCGGAGTCGTTCAGCAAACACTTCAACGACGCCCCAATCATCGAGGTTTCGGGCCGCACCTATCCGATCGAGGTGCGCTATCGGCCAACCACGCGAGTCAACGATGACGACGTGGACGCCGAACCGGATCAAGCCGAGGCGACCACCGCCGACTATGTGGATGGCATCATCGCGGGGCTCAAGGAACTGCAGGGCGAGGCCGACGGTGACACGCTCGTGTTCCTGAGCGGTGAGTCGGAGATTCGCGACGCGCAAGACGCCATCGAGGGCGCCATCACGAACGGCACGCTGCTGAAGCACACCGAGGTGCTGCCGCTTTATGGACGCCTCAGTGCGGCCGAACAGCATCGCGTATTCGAGCGCAGCAAGATCGCCGGTTTGCGTCGGCGAATCATCCTCGCCACCAACGTCGCAGAGACCAGTCTCACTATTCCGAACATCAAGTACGTGATCGATGCCGGCACCGCTCGCATCTCGCGATACAGCCACAAGGCCAAGGTTCAGCGACTGCCGATCGAGGCCATCTCGCAGGCGAGCGCCAACCAACGCGCCGGTCGCGCCGGTCGAACGAGCCCTGGCATCGTGATTCGCCTCTATGCCGAAGACGACTTCGAGTCGCGCAGCGAGTTCACCGACCCTGAGATCCTGCGCACCAACCTAGCGTCGGTGATCCTGCAGGCCGCGCAGATCGGCATTGACGACCTTGGTTCGTTCCCGTTTATTCAGCCGCCAGATGCACGAGGCCTCAAGGATGGCATCGGCCTGCTTACCGAGCTCGGCGCGATTGCCGCGACCGGTGGTTCAGGCGAGAGCGCAAGCCACGAGTCCAAGTCGGGTGTTCGCCTAACCAAGCTCGGCCGCGACCTGGCCCGCCTGCCTATCGAACCGCGCTTCGCGCGCATGCTCCTCGAGTCGCGCAACGAGAACGTGGTGCGCGAGGTGATGACCATCGTCTCCGGGCTAACCATCCAAGATCCGCGCGAGCGCCCGCTCGAGAAGCGCGTTCAGGCAGACCAATTGCATGCCCGTTTCGCCGACCCAACCAGCGACTTCCTAAGCCTGCTAAACCTCTGGAATTACCTCGAGGAACAGCAGCGCAAGCTATCTTCATCGGCCTTCCGTCGCCTCTGCAAGAGCGAATACCTCAACTACCTGCGCATCCGCGAATGGCAAGACCTGATTCGCCAACTGCGTTCGATCGCCAAGCCACTCGGCCTCGAGCCGGGCGAACCTCGCGTTGACCCAGACGGCATCCATCGCGCCATTTTGGCTGGCCTGCTCAGCCAGATGGGGCTGCGTCAGCTGAGCGAGAAGAACACTCAGGATGCCCGCGCCAAGGACGCGAAGGCCAAGGCTCCGAAGCAGTCGGGGGAGTACCTCGGGTCGAATGGCAAGAAGTTCGTGATCTTCCCAGGTTCGACGCTGGCCAAGAAGGCGCCGGCTGCGATTATGAGCGCCGAACTGGTCGAGACGAGTCGCCTGTTTGCCCGCATGAACGCCGCTATCGACCCGGCCTGGGCCGAAAAGCTGGCCGGCGATCTCTGCCGTCGCAGCTACAGCGAACCGCATTGGGAAGCCGCACAGGGAGCCGTCATCGGCTACGAGCGCGTGATGCTCTTTGGCGTCGCAATCGTGCCGCGCAGGCGCATCCAGTTTGCGCGCATCGATGCCGGCTTTGCTCGTGAACTGTTCGTGCGTCACGCACTCGTGCTCGGCGAATGGGATTCGAAGCAGGCCTTCGATCGCGCCAATCGTGGGCTGATCAAACAGCTCGAGGCAGCGGCCGATCGCGCCCGCAAGCCGCAGCTGGCACCCGACGAAGAGACTATTTTCGCCTTCTACAACGCCCGCGTGCCGGCCGATGTGGTCTCGACTCGATCGTTCGAGGGTTGGTGGCGCAAGGCCCAGCACGAAGACCCCAAACTGCTCACGATGACGCGCGAAAACCTGATGGGTGATTCGGTCGCTAATCCCGATGAACAGGAACACCCGGCCGAATGGCTCCACGGCGGCCAGCAGCTCAAGCTGCGCTACCGATTCGACCCGGGCGCGACCGACGACGGCGTATGCGTCGATGTTCCGCTGCCGCTGTTGGCCAGCCTGAGCGCCGACGAGTTCGACTGGCTCGTGCCGGGCATGCGCCTCGAGCTGGTGACCGAGTTGATTCGCAGCCTGCCCAAGGCGATCCGACGCAATGTGGTGCCGGCGAACGATTGGGCGGCAAAGGCGCTAGCCGCGCTGCCAGCCGAGCCGACCGGCAACCTGCTGACTGTCCTGGCTAAAACCCTGCAGCAGCTGAGCGGCACGCGTGTGCAGGCCCTCGATTTTGACACCTCCAAGCTCACCAACGCGATGCGCATGACCTATCGCGTCGTCGACGACAAGGGCAAGACGTTGGGGCTAGGCCTCGACCTGCGCGAACTCCAGTCGAAATTTGCCGAACACTCGCGCGAGGCCGTTGCCGTGGTCGCCGAACGAGCCACCTCGCCGCTCGAGCGCGATGGCATCACTACGTGGGATTTCGACGAACTGCCGCAGAGCATCGAGAGCCAGCACGCCAAGAACGTTGTGCGCGCATTCCCTGGGCTTGCCGCTGGTGCGAGTGTCGGCGGTGCCGCGGGCAGCGCATCCATTCGAGTTTTTAGCACCGAGCGCGATCGCGGCGCGGCGCATGCCGGGGGAGTCATCGCGTTGGTGAAGGCCGCAATTCCGAGCCCGGCCACCTACATCGAGTCGCACCTTAACCAGAACGAGCGCTTGGCCATCGCGACTCTGCCGTATGGCAACCTGACCGCGCTGGTCGACGACATCATCACAGCCGTGATCGATCGCGAGCTGCGCCGCATCGAACCGTCTGGCCTGATCTTCAAGCGCAGCGAGTTCGAAGCCGTGCGCGATGCGGTTCAGGCGCGCGTGGTCGACGACTGCTTTGCGACTGCAGCTCTGTGCGCCAAGATCGGCGTGGCCACGCGTGCCGCGGCCAAGGCAATCGCGGGCATCAAGGCATTCGAGTTCCTGACCGTGCTCACCGCCGAGCGTGCCCACATCGAACAGTTGCTAGAACCACAGTTCGTCAGCCGAGCGGGTCTCGATCGACTGCCGCGCATCGAGGCATACCTTCGGGCCATCGAGTACCGAATGACAAAAATCATGGATGCCGCGGCTCGCGACAATGCTGCCCAGGTCGAATACGACCGAGCCTATGCGCTCTACGCCTTCGCCGGGGGCCAACTGCCACTGCAGCAGGGTGCAACGTCGCAGTTGACCGCTGCCCGCTGGTTGCTCGAGGAGTTGCGCGTGAGTTTGTTTGCGCAGGCCATTGGTGCCGCCGAAAAGGTTTCAATCGAGCGCATCAAGAAGGCACTGGATTAGGCCTCCGACCGCGTTGACCTATTCTTTACACCCGTTCGCTTCCAAACGGCTGGCAGAATGGGAGCATGACAACGAAGTCGCAGTATTCCTCGGTTGACCCAGCCATCTCTCGTTCTTGGCTGCTGGTCAACGGCGCTCGCCCCGAACTCTTCGACAAAGCGGCTGCGACCCGTGCCGATCAAATCGTGCTCGACATCGAGGACGCGGTCGACCCATCCCACAAGCTTCGTGCGCTCGACGACGTCGCCGACTGGCTCGATGCCGGCGGCGAGGCCTGGGTGCGCGTCAACGATCGCAACACAGAGTTCTGGCAGTCCGACCTCGACCGCCTGCGCTCTTGCGCGAACCTCCGTGGAGTCATGCTGGCCAAGACCGAGGCTGCCAGTCACGTCGAAGACACCTATGCCGCACTCGGCAACCGCTTCCCGGTTTTAGCTCTGGTTGAGACCGCCCTTGGCATCGAAGAGGCCACCAACATCGCTCGCGCTCGTGGCGCCTTCCGTCTGGCCTTCGGCAGCGGTGACTATCGCCGCGACACCGGTACCGCGATGAACGATCTGGCGATGGCATACCCGCGTTCGCGCCTCGTCGTGGCTAGCCGCGTCGGCAACCTACCCGGCCCAATCGATGGCCCAACCGTAGGCACCTCGCACGCGCTGTTGCGCGAACAATCCGAGCTCGCTGTGGCCCTCGGCCTCACCGGCAAGCTCTGCCTGGCCTTCGATCAGCTTTCGGTCGTCAACGAGACAATCTGCCCAACCCGCAGCGACGTCGCCTGGGCAATCAACTTCCTCAATGACTTTGAAGCCGCCGGACGCGTCATTCGTGACGGTTCGGACCTGCCGCGCCTAGGTCGCGCCGAAAAGATCAAGAAGCTCGCCGACGCGTTCGGCATCGCTCCCGAAGAGGCTTTCTAAGCGCCTGTTGGGCTGAACACGGTTAACCCGCGTTCGCGGGCCACTTTGGCCAGCCTTGCGTCTGCTGTGCACAATCGCCCACCGCAGCGCAATGCCGCATCAAGCGCAACCGTGTCAGGCATGCGAAGGCCTGTCTCGGCTCGCAGTTTCGCCAGGTCGGTCGCGTGCTCAGGCAGGGTGCCGAAAACTTCAATTTCGAGTTCGGCGAGGTCTTCCTCGAACTCGACGCCAACGCCAGAGGCATATGGATGCACGAGTGACTCGGCAAGGTTCAAGGCAGAGATCCCAATTGGGTCGCCGCCCGCCGCTTCGAAAACGTCGCTAGCCCAGGAATGATGAATGTCGTTGGGTTTTAGTAGGGCAATAACAAAATTGGCATCGGCGACGATCATTCAGGCCACTCGTTAAGCGACTCTTCGCGCCAGTTATCGGGCCAAACTAGCGCATATCGAGCACCAATTTTGGCTAAAGCCTTGCGCCTTTTCTCGGCTCGTTCGACTTCCTCAATCGCAACTGCGCGCACCCCACGCATGAGCAGTGCACGCAGGGCTTCGGCTCGCGTGGTCCCAGCTGGGAGCTCGAGCAACATCGAATCCAGGGCAACTGCCAGCTCATCGGTCTCGGTGACCATGTGTCGTAGGCGTGCTGTAGGCATGCGGCTAGTGTAGCACTTCGCTACAAAGTGCAACACCCCTGCGAATCACTTGCCGATCGACTTGCGCAGCAAGTCTGTAATGCGGTCAATCACCGCGGGGGTTAGCTCTAGCACGGCGAACGACGTTGGCCACATTGCACCATCGTCGAGGGCCGCATCCTGCTGAAAGCCAAGGGTCGAATAGCGCGACTTGAACTTGCCGCCGTCCTGGAAGAAGCACACAATTTTGCCATCGAGGAAGTAAGCCTGCATGCCGTACCAGGTCTTGGCCTTGAGGCTCGGGGCAACCTCGCCGATGAGCTCGTGAATGCCCTGCGCAATCACACGATCTGCAGGTGCCATCGCCTCGATCTTGGCTAGAACGTCGGCCAGATTGAGGGCATCCTCGCCCTCGGTCTTGGCGCGCTTGGCCGCCATCTTCTTCTCGGCCATGTATTCCTTCATGGCCTGACGCTCTTCGGCGCTCAACTTTGCATCTGACACGTTAGCCTCCTAGGCCTGGGAACGCCGACTTCATCGACGAGATGATGGTTGATGCCGCGATTGCGAGCAGCAACAAACCAAGGATGCGGCTGACCACCATGACACCGGTCTCGCCCAGCAGCTTCTCGATTGGTGCGGCAGCCAGCAGGAACAAGTAGGTCAGGCCAGTTAGCGCGAGGATGATGGCGAGGTTCGCGACACGAGCGATGCCTTCCTCGGAGTTTCCCAGCGCAATGACGGTTGCGATTGCACCAGGGCCAGCCATGATCGGGATTGCGAGGGGCACGATGGCGGCACCCGACGCGCCACCGGCGGCGGGCTTATCGAGCCCTCGTCCCATCGCCATCTTCCAGCCGAACGCAGCAATTACGAGCGAGCCGGCGATGCGGAACGCATCCAGTTCGATGCTGAGCGATTTGAGAATAACGTCGCCAAGGAAGTAGGCGACAAACAGCGTAAGGCCGGCGATGGCAGAGGTCTTTAGTGCCATGCGGCGTCGAGCTTGGTTGGTCTGGCCTTTGGCGAGAGCCAAGAAGATCGGGATTGCGGTGATCGGATTCACGATCGCGAAAAGTGCGATCAGGGTAGTGACGTCGCTGTTGAGTTTCATGGCCTAGTAGGTGCCCTTGATCACGAAGAAGGTGCCGCGGATTTCGCCCGCGAGCTTGGACTTTTGGCGTGCGAACTTGAACTTGGTCGCCAACTCGGCTGGCACATCCATGCCCATGCTCAGCTTGAAGCCGACAGCGCGCTTGCCGCCGTCCTTCAGCTCGTAAAGCACATTGACGGCGAGGCCGGACTCATAAAAAACGTGCGTCCATCGAATGCCGTCGACCAATAGCTCGGTTGCCTCGAGGGGCTTCGAGGCGATGACGATGTCGCGCTCGAGCAGAACTCGACTCACGTAGTCGATGAGCTCGGGAACATCGGTGGCCGGGCTGGTGGCGAACACGGCGTCGTACTTGTTCTTGAAGTAACGAGCCTCGTTTGCGCGCAAACCGGCGAGCGTCTCGGCGTGAGGCGAACTCTCGAGTCCGGCGGTTGAAACGTTCACAAAGTCGATTGCAGTTGGCATGCCAAAAGCCTACGTCTAGCCCAGGCTCATTAGAGCTGCTGCGGTGATTGCGGCCGCGATTCCGATCAGCTGAACGCGCGAAATGTGCTCCTTCAGCGCAAAGCGAGCAAGGATTACGGTAGCCAGCGGATACATGGCCGTCAGCAGGCCAACCAGGGCCAGGTCGCCGGTGACCAGCGCCAGCAGGATGAACGCGTTGGCGAAGCCGAATAGGCCGCCCGACAGTGCCGAGTTGCGGATCGAAGTCGGCGAGAAACCGACCGAGAATCGCTTGCGCGCGAACGCAAACGGAACCAGAACGATTACAAGCGCGGTGATTGCTCCGATGACCGCGGGGGATGAACCCGAACTGCTCGGCGCGTAATCGAGTGCGACGGTCGCGAACCCCCAGGTGATGCCACCGATGGCCGCGAGCAAGACCATCCCGAGGTTTAGCCCAGGCTTTCGCCCAGCCGAAGCGGCCGCCTGCAGCTCGTCATCGCTCTCTGCCCCACCCTTCGGCGCGACCGTCAGCAGCAGCACGGCAAGTAGGCCAAGACCGACACCGCAGGCGGCAATCGGTGACAGCTCTTCGCCCGTTGCCACGGCCCAAACCACGGGAACGATGGCGTAGATGACCGAAACGAGCGGGGCGACAATCGAAACCGGGCCGACGGCGAGAACGTAGTAGAAGACCAAGAAGCCAACTGCCTCGCATGCGCCGGCGATTGCGCCCGTGAGGTTTCCCTCCGCCGACCAGATGCTCGGTATAAACGCGAGCGAAACCAGCGTGACCAGGGTCGAGGCCAAGTGCCCAACGACCGAGACGGAAACCGGGTGCAGCTTGCGAGACGCGAGTGCGCCGAAGTAATCGCCAACGCCATAGCCGGCGGCGGCAATCAACGAAAAGAGGACTCCGAACACAGTGCTCTCAGGCTAGCGGGTCACGAAAACCGCGGCCAAGACGACAAACAGCGCTGCAATGATCCGATTCACGATTAGTTGATTCGAGCCACGCAGCAGTCGCTGGATCGGTTTGGCGAGCAGCGCATACATTGCACTAATAAGCGAGAAACCGACCGCGATGATGGCGTTGAGAGCCCAAACGTTTGTCTGGGCCACAACCTGAGGAACGATGGCGATGTAGAACAGCATCGCTTGCGGATTCGAAACTCCGACGGCGAAGGCGGTGGCAAAACCCGTCCAGAATCCGGCTTTGCCTTCCACCTCGAGTTTGCCGTCCGAGCGCCAGAGTTGCCAAGCGCGCCAGCACAGGAAGGCCGCACCAAACCACTTGAGCGTGGTCAAGGCATCTGGGTATTGAGTCAGCAACCACGAGAGCCCGAAATAGGCGATTGTCAGCAAAACGATCTTGGCAAGCGTGATGCCTAGCGAGTATGGAACGATCGCCCGCCAGCCACGTGAAACCGCCGTGGTCAAGAGCAGCATCGTGTCTGCGCCCGGTGTCGCCGCGGCCACGAACCAGACCGAGGCGAACAAAAGGTAAGCGCTCATGCGTGCTCCTCTCGTTCCGCCTTCACACTAGCCGCGGTCGCATTGGTTTGCGGCTATCGTTGCGACATGGTTGACATTGCCGAATACAACGAGAAGCTCGCTCTGGAGCAGCGCATGATGGCCGAGGCCCTGGTTGCGGCGATCGCTTCTGAGCTGCCACAAGCCGAGGGACGCGTCTGGCATGGCCACCCGGTTTGGTTCATTGACGCCAATCCCGTGGCCGGCTACAGCCTCAAGAAGGCTGGCATGGAGCTGCTCTTTTGGAGCGGCCAGTCATTCAGCGCAGCTGGCTTGAGGCCGGTCGGCAAGTTCAAGGCCGCTGGCGTTACGTTCGAATCGCTCGAACAGCTCCACACTTCACCCTTAGTCGATTGGCTTGGGCAAGCGGCTGCTATTCAGTGGGATTACGCCAACCTACCGAAGCGTCGTGCACTCGAAAAACTAACGGAGTTCTAGAACCATGACTCGGGTCACGTACACAACGAGCGTCATCGGGTTCAAGAATCACGCCTCGCTGCACATTCCAGACGACGTCCTAGAACGGCTGGGAGCGAATCGTCGCGCGCCACTCAAGATCACCATCAACGGCTACACCTATCGCAGCACCGCAACGGCGGTGAACGGCGAATGCCGGGTGGTCTTTCCGCAGGCCGACCGCGATGCCTCTGGAGCCAAGGCGGGGGATCAGGTTGAGGTCACCCTCGAGCTCGAGGTGGGCAAGCGCGAGGTCGAACTGCCGGGCGAACTGCAGGATGCGCTCGCCGCAGCCGGGCTGCTCGATGCGTTCGAGTCTCTGACCTACTCGAAGCGCAAGGAGTTTGCGCGTCAGGTTGCCGAGGCGAAGGCTGCAGAAACCAAGGCCAAGCGAGTGGCTAAGGTGCTAGAAAGTTTCGCTAGTTAGTCGGCCTGAACGTGCTCTGGGTTCATCCAGAACAGGTCCCACAGGTGGCCGTCGAGGTCTTCGAAGCCCCAGCTGAACATGAAGCCGTGGTCCTCTGGCTCGTTGATCTTGCGTGCGCCGGCGGCAAAGGCCTTCTCGCTTAGTTCGCGCACGTGGTCGGCCGAATCACAAGAAAATGCGAGGATCGCCTCAACCGTGTCCTTTTCTGCGATCTTCTTCTGCACGAAACCCGAGAACTTTGAGTGCTCGAGCAGCATCACATAGAGGTTTTCGCCCACGATCATGCAGGTCGACGTCTCGTCGGTGAACTGAGCGTTGAACTTCATGCCCAGTTCGGTGAAGAAGTCGACCGAACGCTTGAGGTTTTCGACGGGGAGGTTTACGAAGATCGCGTTGAACATGGGTTCAGCCTACGTCTCCTCTTGGAATATCGATATGCCGCGCCTGTCGACGCCCTTGTTAGCATCAAACTTGGGCAGACTTTTCACATGACACCAAAGAAACTCTTCAAGTTCTTCGCCACCGCAGAGGCATTCACGTGGACGGCGCTTATCGTCGCGATCGTGCTTCGAGCCACCGAGCTCGTGAGCCCGACTGTTTCGACAATCGTGGGTGGCATTCACGGCGCGATCTTCCTGGGCTACGGTGTCAGCGCAGCACTTGTGGGTGTAAACCAGCGTTGGACCCTGCGAGCCATAATCGGCGGAATCCTGCTGGCAATCGTGCCTTACGCGACCATCCCGTTCGAGCGCAATCGCGAACGAAACGGATTACTGGTGGGGGATTGGCGCACGGCGGCCTCGAGCGACCCGCGCGATGCACACTGGTTCGATCGCCTCTACCGCTGGTTTATCTGCCGGCCAGCTCTGCTAGTGGTCGTCCTGCTTGCGACCGTTGTCGGAATCTTCAGTCTGTTGCTGTTCGTTGGTCCGCCGGACCAGTGGGGCAAGTAGCTCGATTTCTTGCTTCTACCGATTGCGTGGGGGCTACTTAATGAACTCGGCGAGCTCTGCTAGCAAGACCGGCTTCGGCTTGGCCCCGACAATGCTCTTCACGATCACACCATTCACGTAGACATTCATCGTGGGGATGCTGACGACACCAGCAGCGGTGACCGATTCGACGTTCTCATCCGCATTCACTTTTCCGATGGTGATCTTGTCGGCGTATTCACCGGCAAGCTCGTCCAGGATTGGGGCAACTGCCCGACAAGGGCCGCACCAGGGGGCCCAGAAGTCAACCACTACGGGCTTATCACTTTTGTTGACTAATTCGTCGAATGTTGCGTCGGTAATGACGATTGCGTTCTCGCTCATGCGGTCTCCTTTTGGTGGGTTAGCCAACGCTCGGCGTCAAGGGCTGCCGAGCAGCCAGTTCCCGCTGCTGTGATTGCCTGGCGGTATGAGTGGTCGACGAGGTCGCCACAAGCGAAGACGCCTTCCACGTTGGTTGCGGTTGAACCGCATTCGACTTTCACGTAACCGCCAGCATCGAGGTCGATAGTGCTCTTGACCAGTTCGTTGCGTGGGTCGTGCCCGATCGCAACGAAAACGCCGGTGACATCCAAGATGCTTTCAGTTCCGTCCACGGTGCTACGGAGTCGGATTCCCGTGGCCTTAGTTTCGCCTAGAACTTCAACGGGTTCTGAGTTCCAGACGAACTCAAGCTTGCGGTCCGCCTCGGCGCGGGTGATCATTGCCTTGGAAGCACGAAGTTGGTCGCGGCGGTGCACCAGGTAGACCTTGTCCGCGAACTTGGTGAGGAAGGTTGCTTCTTCAACGGCGCTGTCGCCGCCGCCAATCACGGCGACGGTTTGTCCTTTGAAGAAGAATCCATCACAGGTCGCACACCACGAGACCCCATGACCCGAGAGCCTTTTCTCTCCTGGTACCCCTAGCTCGCGGAATGCACTTCCCATAGCGAGAATTACCGACCGTGATTTGAGCGTGTTACCTGCGGCGTCAGTTACCTGCTTGATATCGCCTTCAAGATCTACCGAAACGACGTCATCGGTGATTAGTTTTGCCCCGAAGCGTTCTGCCTGAGCGCGCATGTTCATCATCAGGTCTGGGCCCATGATGCCGTCGGTGAAGCCGGGGAAATTCTCAACCTCCGTGGTGTTCATCAACGCGCCGCCCATGGTCACAGCACCTTCAAAAACGATTGGGTTGAGCTGCGCTCGAGCTGCGTAGATTGCAGCGGTGTAACCAGACGGGCCAGACCCGATGATGATGACGTCGTGGATGTCGGACATTAGAACTTGGCGTCGATTTCTGCGATGAGTGCTTCAACCTTCGCGCGAATCTCGTCACGGATTGGACGGACCTCTTCGACGCCCTTGCCTGCCGGGTCGTTGAGTGGCCAGTCGAGGTAAGTCTTGCCGGGGAAGAATGGGCAGGCATCGCCGCAGCCCATGGTGATGACGTAGTCGGAGCCCTTGACTGACTCTGTGGTCAAAACTTTTGGTGTGCTGTTGGCAATGTCGATGCCTTCTTCAGCCATCGCTGCGATCGCCGAGGGGTTGACCTGATCTTTTGGCTCAGTTCCAGCTGAGAGAACCTGCACGCGGTCACCGGCTAAGTGTTGGAGGTATCCGGCTGCCATTTGGGAGCGTCCAGCGTTGTGGACGCATACGAAGAGGACTGTTGCTTTCTTGTCTGACACTGCTTCTCCTAGTTCTTGGTTAGTTCGTTGTAGAGATCTTCAACACGTCGGGCGATGTCGTCACGCACGATGCGAGTTTGTGCGAGTTTGTCGCCAACTTCAGGGCCTGGTTCGGGCGTCAACCAGGTTTCGATGGTGCCGTTCATTCCATCCACTGCAGAGAGCTTGGCTTCATTGCCAAGAATCACGATGCGGTCAACGTTCATGAATACCTCGTCAGCGATTTCCTTCGGGTATTCGCCGTCCATCGAAGCTCCGAGTTCTTCGGCAGCGATTCGTGCAGGTTCATTGAGTGCATCCCCCGGGTGAGTGCCGCCCGAAAGAACTTGCAGGGCGTTTCCTGCCTTGGCTCGCATCAACGCGGCGGCCATCTGAGACTTGCCTGCGTTGTGAACGCAGACGAAAAGAACACTCGGTGTGGTTTTAGGCACGGGTCACTCCTTTGACGACGGCCATACCTACTAGCGCACCCAAAAGTTGGGCAACGATGTATGGCAAAACGGACGCCGGTGAGATTCCGGCAAAGGTGTCACTGAATACCCGGCCGATGGTCACGGCTGGGTTAGCGAATGATGTCGAAGACGTGAAGAAGTAGGCAGAACCAATCCAGGCCGCTACAGCGACAGGCAACAAGCGCTCCTGGTTGCGTGCACCGAGGATGCCAATGACGGCAATCAACCCAGCCGTAGCGACAACTTCACCTACCAGCAACCCAGCTGAGACTCGTTCGTGTGTTGAAATCTGGACGACCGGCAGATCAAACATCAGGTTTGCCAGAAGAGCACCAACGATTGCACCAGTGATCTGAGCACCAACAACGGCGACGGCTTCACCCGCTGCAAAGCTGCGGCGAAGAATCTGGACGAAAGTCACGGCAGGGTTCAGGTGTGCGCCGCTAACAGGCCCTAACAAAAGAATTAAGAGAGACAACGCCATGATTGTCGACAGTGCATTGATGATCAAAGTGACACCAACGTCATCGGAAAGATTTGCGCCCATGATCCCCGAGCCAAGAACCACAGTGACGAGCAGCGCGGTTCCGGCGAACTCAGCTAGGGACTTTCTGAAAACCTTTGCCAAAGTGGGTTTCCCTTCAAACATAGACATCTGTCTATGTTTTACACTAAATCGCATAGACAACTGTCTATGTTTGCTAAATGTTCATCTCTTCGTGATGAGGTTCCTTAGATGAAAACGCTGACACTCACACCGATCGATGTAGCGGCCTGCGCGCCGGCAGGTCTGGCCGCCCCAATCGGTCGCCCCGAAGCGGAACAACTTGCTGCTCTCTTGAAGGCCATAGCTGATCCAACACGTATTCAACTAATCAGCTACATCAACGCCAGCAACAACGCTGAGGCATGCGTTTGCAACCTCACCGAGCCGCTTTCGCTCACTCAACCAACCGTGAGTCATCACCTAAAGGTGCTCGCGGATGCAGGCCTGATCGAACGCGAAAAGCGAGGCACGTGGGTTTGGTACACCGTTAACCAGGAACGTTGGCAACAAATCGCAAAACTTTTGGAAATCTGAAATGGCTTCAGAAATGATGGCCTTTCAGGTCAACGCGCAAAAGATAAACGCCGAAGGTTCAACGGTCAGCGCCAAAAATGCCGAATTGACGATTGACACAAGCGTGAATGGCAGGCTCGACGCCCTAAATCCTGTCGAACTTCTGCTGGCTGCCCTTGCGGCCTGCCTTATCAAAGGGGTTGAACGCGTGGCGGCAACACTCGGAATCGAATACGAATCAGTGGATGTGTCCCTCACCGCTCACCGTCCTGTCGACGAAGCTCGAATCGAAGACATCAGGTATTTGATCCGGATTGAAACTAAGGCCGACCAGAAGAAACTCGACCTTCTTCACAAGAACCTGATGAAGTTCGGCACCATCTATAACACCATCAAAAGTGGAACTACCTTGGCCGGAGAAATTGTTGCGAAATGACAAAAGCCCCAGATTGCTCTGGGGCTTTTCGCTGCGGAGAATATGGGATTCGAACCCATGAGAGCTTGCACTCAACGCGCTTTCCAAGCGCGCGCCATAGGCCACTAGGCGAATTCTCCTGGTTGTAAAACCTTTGTTACTCGTGCGTGAGTTCATCCACACCGTTGGTGGTTTGGCTCACCGCGTCGCCATGGCCTGGCGCCGCGCTCGGAGCTCGCTAGGCGAATTCTCCTTGTTGCCGAGGCAACCTTTGAATTCTAGCCGACCCTTTCTTTCAGTGAATTTTCAGGTTGCTTATTTACCTTGTTTTCCAATCTCGCCACTCGGTGAAGATTCGTGCGACGAAGGGATCGAAATGACCTGTCCAAAATGCCAGGCAGAGATGCGCAGCTACGAGCGAAACGGCATCGTGATTGACCAGTGCACCGGCTGCCGCGGCGTGTTCCTCGACCGTGGTGAGCTGGAACACTTGCTTGACGCCGAAGCCAAGTTCAATGCACCGGCCGCTCCGCAGTTTCAGCAATCGGCACCACCTGTGCGACAGCAGCAGGCATACGTCGACCCGACCTACCAGCACCGCAAGAAGAAGAGCTTCCTGAGCGAAATTCTCGACTTCGACTAAAGCGGATATACTTGTCCACGGACTCCCCGCGTGGCGTCACCTCGGCTAACTCCCCCAGGATCGAAAGATAGCAAGGGTAACTGGGCTCTGATGGGTGCGCGGGGAGTTCTTTTATACCCAGCGGATGCGCCCCGCGCGGCGCTAAATGTCAGCGCCGAAAGGTAGGCTTTTTGCGTGGTCACCGCTCTCTATCGTCGCTATCGCCCTGAGGCATTTGCCGAACTAATCGGCCAGTCGCAGGTGACTGCGCCGCTCATGGCAGCGCTGCGCAACGACCGAGTGAATCACGCTTACCTTTTCAGCGGCCCACGCGGTTGCGGAAAGACGACTTCGGCCCGAATTCTGGCGCGCTGCCTCAACTGCGCCGAAGGCCCTACCGATACCCCATGCGGCAAATGCCCGTCGTGTGTTGAGTTGAGTAGAGATGGAAGCGGTTCGCTCGACGTGGTCGAGATCGACGCAGCCAGCCACAACGGTGTCGACGACGCTCGTGAACTTCGCGAACGCGCGATCTTCGCCCCAGCTCGCGACCGCTTCAAGATCTTTATCCTCGATGAGGCTCACATGGTCACGCCACAGGGCTTCAACGCGCTGCTGAAGATCGTCGAAGAGCCACCAGCCCACGTCAAGTTCATCTTCGCGACCACCGAGCCCGACAAGGTCATCGGAACGATTCGTTCTCGCACCCACCACTACCCGTTCCGCCTGGTTCCGCCAGCACAGATGCTCGAATATCTCGAGGAACTCTGCGCCAGCGAGAAGGTCGATGTCGCGCCGGGCGTGCTCTCGCTGGTTGTTCGCTCGGGTGGCGGCTCGGTCCGAGACTCGCTCTCGCTGCTAGACCAACTTATCGCCGGCTCGGAGGGCGGAACCGTCGAATACGACCGCGCCACGGCACTGCTCGGCTACACCCACGCAACGCTTCTTGACGAAGTGATCGATTCGTTCGCCGCACGCGATGCAGCGGCCGTCTTCGAGAGCGTCGACAAGGTCATTCAGTCGGGTCAAGACCCGATGCGCTTCGTCGAAGACCTGCTCGAGCGCATTCGCGACCTGATTGTCGTTCTTTCAGTTGGCGAAGATGCCCGCACGGTTCTGCGCGGCGTCACGCAGGGCGAGATCGACCACATGAGCCTTCAGGCACACAAGTTCGGCATGGCAGAGCTCACCCACGCGGCCAATACCATCGCTCAAGCGATGACGAGCATGAGCGGTGCAACAAGCCCCAAGCTTCACCTAGAACTGATGTGTGCCAAGGTGCTCGTGCCTGCAAGTGACACCACCGAGGTTGGCTCGCTTGCGCGACTCGATCGCCTGGAGCGTCGCATCGGTGTTGCCACATCGGCTCCAGCGCAGGCTCCAGCAACTGCGGGCCCAGCCACCGCGGCTATGCCAGTGGTCAGCGCCCCAGTGGTCGATGCGCCAATCGTCGAGGTGCCGAAGAAGACCAAGCCAGCTATGAAGCCGGTCGACTTCCCGTCGAGCGCTCCTGCCGCAACTAAAGCACCTGCAGCAACGCCGGCCCCGGTTCCTGTCGCGGCACGGCCTGGTGCGGCACAGCCTGCCGCCGCCGAGCCAGCATTGAGAGCCGTCACCTCTGTCGAACTTCGCGAGGCATGGCCAGACATCCTCTCGGCCGTAAACAAGGTGTCAAAGAGCGCCTGGATGGTTGCCTTCGCGCTGACCGTCGTCGACTTCGAAGGCGACGTGCTCACACTTCGCTTCGCCAGCCAAAAGGACCTCGACCAGTTCAAGA